>Ga0209953_1000001_pt1 | contig 261806 bp, 311 predicted proteins | sample SalPonred_H2O_MG_FD_185713 | JGI IMG/M metagenome (GOLD analysis project Ga0209953, IMG submission 185713) | Salt pond water microbial communities from South San Francisco under conditions of wetland restoration - Salt Pond MetaG... | ecosystem: Environmental > Aquatic > Non-marine Saline and...
TACTAAGAGACCAAAAATGGTGCACCAACGAGGAATCGAACCCCGGACCTACTGATTACAAGTCAGTTGCTCTACCTGCTGAGCTATTGGTGCAATATGGTGGAGGATGGGAGGGTCGAACTCCCGACTTCGCCGTGCAAGGGCAATGTTTTCCCAACTATACTAATCCCCCAAAGTGGTGGAGAGTGATGGATTCGAACCACCGCGCAGTTACGACCTGATTTACAGTCAGGTGCTTTCGACCACTCAGCCAACTCTCCGCAAACTTGGGACTGTCTTTAAGGCGCAGTCATTCCTTTAAATGGCTCCGGATGAGGGACTCGAACCCCCGCAGACGCGGTTTTGGAGACCGCCGCTCTTCCAACTGAGCTAATCCGGAATAAAATGGTCGGGATTGCTGGATTCGAACCAACGACATCATGCTCCCAAAGCATGCACTCTACCAGACTGAGCTAAACCCCGATATTGGAGCCACGGACAGGAGTTGCACCTGCATAGTAAGGATTTGCAGTCCTCTGCCTAACTGTTCGAGCCACCGTGGCGTAAATTTGGCGACAGCGTGTAGACGGTGCCTCGCTCCACCGTTTCGTGTCGACCGGGTTACCCCACAGTCCAGATCACTACACTTAACCCACGAAAGTGGCTGCCCGAGCAGGACTCGAACCTGCGACCAAGAGATTAACAGTCTCCTGCTCTACCAACTGAGCTATCAGGCAATAAACTAATGAGCAGTTTCATCCACACTTGCTCAGGTGTGGCCGGCCGGCATTTGTTAATCGTTAAAAGCCATTAGGTCTTACAAGCCTGATGCCTAAACAGAGCAGGAACAAGCAGTTTAAAATCATACTCAGGATCATCACAATAGGGGAACTCTAAGAGCGCAAACCCTAATGCCTATACTAAAACACATTAGAAAGTGTGCTTATTTTTATTGCCCGATAGCCTAGGATTTGGCAGGGTCTGTCTAATGCGTCTACAAGGTAGCTAATCCTCTACGACGAGCTAGGACACTTACAGTTCACGCTGGGGTTACCACACTGAACTCAACCCTAAGCACACTTTCTAATGTATTTTCTCTAACTGTTATACACAGTATAAAGTCGTGTTATTGTTTTGTCAACCTTATTATAAAGCACACTACGGAATCGAACCGTTTTTTGTGTTGTAACACCTATCGCCACGACCTAGTAGCTACTATAGGCTAGTGTGCTTTATAATAAGTGCTGGGCTATCCCCAGCTTGACCTATCTTGTAACATCCAGGCCGCCGCCCATTTATTTTTTATAGTGCTTGTAGGTTCGCGTTACCATTTGCACTTGCATTAAAAAACCCCGGAGTATTTCTACTTCGGGGTTCCGTATAATCTGTTAACTTAACTAAACTATACGGAACTCCCACGATCATAAATCCAACCACAGAACATCCCCGCCGGATTCGACTGGACCTCTGTTGTGTTCTTATGCATCGTTTTGTTCATCATAGTGTTATATTAACCTCGTTGACTCTGTTTGTCAACCTCTTTTTACCTTTTTATTTATCTTTTTTCTGGAGCGGGTAGCGAGAATCGAACTCGCATCTAAGCGTTGGCAACGCTTTGTAATAACCATTATACGATACCCGCAATATTTTTAAATACGCTGTCCTGGTTCATAAAACTGAAATGTCTTGCCAGCGGCAAACACACAGGCTATGTCATTATCTTTATTCACAACTATAAAGCTCCAAGACTGTGTTTCTGTGTTTATCCACAGTGACGAATACAGTAAGCTGTCATTTCCCTCAGCAATGCCTTCACTTAGAAATATTAGTTCTTCGTTGTACTCTTGTTTTATAAAGTCAAGTACTATCTCTGTTTTAGCGCAATCAACTGGAACGTCATATACTTCTGCTTTTGCTGGTGAGGCGATGAGCAAAAACATCGCCAATAGGTATTTCATTTTTCTCTCCAAATGAGTAGTTTTAAAACTTACTCAGGTTTACCTTTCCTGGGCACCATTTGCTCAATTGTTTTACAAGGGGAACAAAACCCTTAAAAATTTTTACACAATGCAAAGAGTGAGTGGTTAACCAATGCATCGACCTAGCTACTTGATAAACTATGTCTATCTTTCACTACTTTCAGGCGGTTCAGGCCTTTATCGCCGTCTCCCTAAGGAGCTTGTGTCTAGGTCTTTTTATAGTAGTACCGAATCTACATATTTGGTGCCGCTGGAGGGAGTCGAACCCCCAACCTTCTGGACCTAAACCAGACGCCTCTGCCAATTGGGCTACAGCGGCAAATATCATATTTATGGCGGAGATGGAGGGATTCGAACCCTCGATACGCTATTAACGTATACTCCCTTAGCAGGGGAGCGCGATCGACCACTCTGCCACATCTCCATGTTCCTTTAAATAACGTTGTAAACTTTTTAGCTTACTTAATTATAATAGCAATTTATTTAGTATTTGTCAACTACTATTTTTAGTTTTTTCTAAAAACTACCTCATTAAAGTAGAAACATCAATATATGATTGGTCTAATGTGTTAAAACTAATAGTGTATCTTTCGTCACTAGAGTTTCTTTGAGTCTCATGATAAAGATAACTAGGCCAAATTATTAATTTTCCTGCTTTAGTTGGTATTGCAACATTTTCTATATTATATTCTGTATCATGCTGTTTGGTTTCTGACATCTTAAAAACTGTAGTAGGATTTTCAATTATTAACGCACAATCATCTGGATCACTAGTTGGATAGTATGCTCCACTTAATACACTCTTTTCATGTCGATGTCTTTTAACTTTGCCGCCTTCTTTGAGAACATTACACCAACTGTTTACAATAGTGTTTTGTTGTATTCCTGCCTGATCGCAATACACACGCAAACAAGCATCAATTGATTGTCGTAAATCAGCCATCGCTAACCTTGTAAGAGCACAATCATATCCTCCAATATAGCTGCTAAGTCCTTTCTCTAAGACTCCGTGCATCTGTAGTCCGCTAATTTGAATTTTCTTCATAATCACATCGTTATCGACTTGATCAGAAAGATCAAACTCTGCTACAAGAGTAGGAAATAGATTGTGCATTAACACTATTGCACATCCTCTGGTGATTTAATTTTTACTTCCTGCACTCGGTCATATCGAAAGCTTCGCCATCCCTTGGCATTAATGTCCCAAACCGAGCATGTTTTATCAGACGTCTTGCGAGTTTTAGATGATTCTTTATTTTCTACAACAGGCTTAATAGAATCCATTAATGTGCATGTCATTACACGTTTGTCGCCGTCTAATTTTAGAAAAGTAACTTCAACTAGTTCTTCACGAAGTATCTTTTCTAGATCCTCTTTGGTCGGAATCCCTTTTAGACTTGCTACTGTTTCGCTCACCAAAGATTCGTTCGTAGTTGTCTCTGTACTTTGCATCGTCTGCACCTTTTCGTTTTCCATCACCTTTACCTCCGTGCCATTCGCTCATTAACGTGCTTCTGCCACTTTATCAGCAAGACCATATTCTACAGCTTCTTCTGCTGTTAAGAATGTATCAAACTTCATTGTTTCAAATAGCTCTTCGTAGCCTTTGCCTGCTGTGTTGTGTTTTACATACAGTTCGGTTAGGCGTTTGTTAATCTTTTTACTTTCTTCAAATGCACGTTTTGCATCTTCAAACTCAAGTTCTTGTACATGTACGCTACCGCTTGTGCCACGTGTACCTGAACTTACACGGTGAATCATTGTGCGGCTTTCTGGCAACACTACACGCTTGCCTGCTGTACCTGCTTGTGCTAGGAAACTACCCATTGAACATGCTTGGCCCATTACAATAGTTTGCACATCGCATTTGATATACTGCATTGTGTCGTAGATAGCAAGTCCTGCTGTTACAGCACCGCCTGGGCTATTAATATACAGATTAATTGTTTTCTCTGGATTTTGTGATTCAAGAAAAAGTAACTGTGCTACAATTACATTGGCCATGTGATCTTCAACTGGACCGTTTAACATCACAATACGATCCTTTAGCAACCGACTATAAATGTCGTATGCTCGTTCGCCTTTTGCTTCTTTTTCAACCACCATTGGAATTAGTGCCATTAACGTTGTCTCCCTTGTTTTACATCATAATATTTTGGGCCATCGGAAACGAATTCCATGCCTAGTGCTTTACCAAAGTATTCACCTGTTTTATTGTTATACTTCAATACAATTTTATTACCAGCAACGCTTACTGTCAACCCGTCTTCTACTCTAAAATTCATAACTTCAGCGTCGACTTCTATATTAGTGTCTACGTTTTTTAATTTGCACGTGTCTTCGTGTTTAATCATTTTCAGATTCGTCCCATTTAAGAATTTTCATATCTTTTCCTTTGCCTTGAGTTTTAAGATACCCTTTTTCAATCAATGCATCAATAACAGCTCCAGCATCGTTAGTAGATTTAATGTACCAGCCAAACGCAGTACCAATAATATATGCAATAAAAATCCAAAATTCGTTTACCCACATTTCCATTAGTTGTTTCCTTAATTTTCGTATAAGTCAGATCGATCGTCGCCGTTAAGGTTACGCATCAGTTCTTGGTTTTCCCGCTCGACTTTCTGTTTAGCATCACGCCACATGTCGCGAATTAGAAAAGCAAAAAAAGGAAGAATCATAAATATCAGTGCTGTAATAATAGCGCCGCCTTCATAAACGTTTTTTTCAATATAAACTGCTAATGCTATTACACTCCAAACGTATACAGCAACACCTACTGGGACTGCAAGATTTTTAAGAAAGTGTTTCCATACTCTAGGCATTTTAATCTCCTTATACCTTGTATAGTTTTACATAGTTAAGACGTGTTTCGTCTGCGCTGAACATACGATTCTTTGTATGCGACTTTACTTTAGCTTTAAGACGCTTGCGAGCACCTACAGCGTGTTCGTACTTGTTCATGAAGCTAACTAGGTTGCCGTCAACTACACCTACGTAGTTGTAGCTCTCCCACTGACTGCTGTAACGCTTGTCCAGTATTTCAATTACACCTTCTACAGTTGCGCCAACAGGCTCAATGTGACGGCTGTCACGGTACTCAATACGGATAGTTTTTGTAAGACTTGCCTCGTGCTGATCACGTGCGATAAACTCCGGAGCAAACGCAATACGGCCCATGCTCTTAACCGCTACTTGGTCTTGCGACAGTTCTTTAACCATATCTACCTTGAAGCTGTCCAGCTCACCCAAGCCCAGCATCACATAACGCTTCATCCACTTGCGAGCCTCTTCTACACTAGCATAGTCTGCTTCAGTAGGTTCAAACATTTCAAAGTCTGTAGGAAGATACTTTGCGTCAGCAGTGTCCAACTTCTTAGCCCAGTAGAAACGCACAAGACTCTTATTGTCAAACTGTGTCTTGTTGTCTTCTGAGAAGCGACGAGTGTCTTTGGTGTAAGTGTTGCCGTTGATGCGATATACTGCATACGCTACAGCAAGTGCGTCTGCTAGACTTACCGTTTTCAAAGGAACAGTTCTGTAAGATTTGTTGTGACTGTGCTTTAGAGCTTCGTCTTCGTGACGTAGTTCAAATGCAATTTCATCTTTTTTGAATTGTGAAAGTGCCATGTGTGCCTCTATATTTGCCTAACTGTTATATAAAGTATAGTGTCAGAATACAAGATTGTCAAGTGTTTCTTTTAGAAATTCAATTTCTTCTTTGTTGTGCTTCCAAGCAAATCCGCGGCTTTTAAATAGTCCGAGGCTAGTGTCTATATCATAAACCTTGCCAAAGCTATTGGTCATATTTTCGCTACTAGTTGCTAGGATAGTGGTATCGTTGGCACGATAGAACTGCCACCATTCGTTGCACTCCATCAATGGACCATCTAGCATAGTAGTATAAGTTTTATGTCGATCTACCAAATGACTACGGTTGATACCCATGCGACTTACTTTCTTATAACCATGTTCAGCAAACACACGTAGGGCATCTTCGGTAATTCCTATCACTTGCCAATGGTCAGGACATAGCGACAATAGCTCTCCTAGCATACGAGCCCGTTTACTAGTTGGTGCTCGCATATTGCGAATTAGCAAGTAATCGTGATATAAATCTTCTTTGTTCACTTTTGTGTCCACTTCAAATGGCTAAGACGTTCTTGTTCGCACCAACGTATAAACAAACCTGTTTCACGCCCGTGTGCTTCAATCTCACTTGGCTTATCCCAATAGTCATATTCGCTTTCGCTGCCTTGGTCAAGTTCGCCTAGCACGTATTGCTTTACGTGTACCATTTCGTGTGCTAGTGTAGTGAGCATATCACGCATGCCTAGTGTACGCTTGAGTTCAACTTCAAACTCGCGATCATCTACGTGACAGCAATAACCGTAGGTTTCATCTTTGCTCATCAGGCGAAGATTGATTTCTACAGTAAGATTCTTGTGTCGAGGAAGGAATTTGTTAACACAAAAGAGTGCCATGCTTTCTGCATACTTCTTTTGATTGCGTGAACCGCCTGATACAATAATTTCCATGTGCGTCTCTGTGTTTGCCTAACTGTTATATACAGTATAAATTCGTCCGGCAAAAATGTCAAGACTTTTTAAATATATAAATGCCTTCACTTTTGTATGCGTTTTTTAATTTGTTGTTGCCAGTTCCAGGACGGACGTTTAGTAACATATCTATCTGTTCTACATAGTCAAATCCAATTTTTTTACTAACATCCTTCCAGCGATCTACAATTTTAAATTCTTCCTTGCCGTCCTTGTAGTCTGCAATATTAACAGCATACAGGCTTTCTTTTGCAAGAGCTGTGTGTAACATCTTAACAGTTGGCTCTACGTAATTATCAAACCATTCGTCTATTGTGCTACAATTGTTCATACATTGTGTATCTTCATCTGTGTATGTTTCTAAGTTAAAGTAAGGGGGACTACTAAATGCGGCATCAAAAGAGCCCGGCTCTGGATCAAAGTCTTCACTAGGCATATGATTCATATCATACCCAGATCCAAGTCCTAATTCTTTCATTAGTTCGCCTAACGCAACTAACCCGTTGTAAGTTTTTGTATTCGGATCAATTCCTGTATAATGATAACGCATGTTACTAGTAAGAGATCCAATCATTCTTCCACCGTAGCCAGAGCTAAAATCTAGAACATTACCAAACATTTGAGGACAGATATACTCATACACAGCTCTAGCATTCATAGGTTTAAAGTTTGCAATAGTGCCTCCGCTTACAAGATCTAATGCTCGACGTATGTTTTGAGGTAATACACTTTTTTCGCCTTCATCTCTATACTTGTAGCAAAAGCTAATAGCACGTTTCAAACGAGTGTCATCATAAAATCTTGCTCGCATACTAACCATTTTATCTTTACGAGTGTACGCTTCCTGCATATTAGGAAACCAAAAACGACTGAAAGTTTGTCCTGCGGTATTTCCTACAGCTATCTTTTTGTCTTTTACTTCGTGTGATTTTTGACTAATTGCTGTTAGTTCTTTTTTACAGCCTTCGAGTGTAAAGTAAGTAATAGGAATAACGTTTACGCTTCTGTAAATATTAAAAACATCTTGTACAATTTGATCTCGACCGTTGTCATCTGCTTTGTTCCAGCGATCTTTAGTATAAGTCTTTAATTGTTCTTCCACACTTTCATAACCAGAATAAGAATCATTAGTCGGTGTCACATTCCATTCTTTACAGATATGATTGTAGTAATTTTCAATTAAAGTGTTTTGCATATATTTCTTTTACCTGTTCCTTGTGCTTGTAATGTGGAATTTTTGACCAAAACCCTGTGCCGTTTGCCGGACTAGTTTCATTTAGACTTAGCACTAATCTTGTAATTTCTTTGCTATTGTAGTAATTAATTATTTCTTCTGCTTCTTGTTTGTCTTCAACCTGAATCCAAATTGCATTATGTCCAGTTCCGTATTCTGGACTAGCATATTTTAGTGTGCTCTTAGTATTTCGATTACCATTCTTACTGATAACAACTTTGTGTACACCAACGCCTTCACGGGGTGTAATAATGCTTTTGTCTACACCAACTGTTTTCCTAAAGTCAGCGCCTTCAGTTCCTACTTGATAGATTAGTTGCACATCGCCGGGATTGTTAATAATTTTTTTATCGTTGATATAATATGATCCATAATTTGCTGTAAATGTTTCAAAATTCTGTTCGAACAGTTCTTTCGCAAACATATAGGTCTTCAAATCAAATGCTGGAAGATATGTAGGATTATCAACAATAACACTAGTGTCATCCGTAATAAACTCTACACTATTATTTGTTTTTGCTGTGAAATACATAGCACAAATCGGTGTGGTAGTTTTAGTTACTCCTAAGAATCTATATTTTGTAATTTCTCTTATGTGTTGTTTCTTGGTGTAACGATTTTTATTCGGACGGGTAAGGACCAGTACGTGGTCGCATGTTTCTTTAAACTTGGATACAAAACTATTTGTTGTTAAAAAGTCTATAGCACTTAATACTACAGTATGTGAAGATTGAACGTCAATATAATCTTGTTGCAAAACATTCACATTAAATGTTTTATTGTTTAGTGCTTTTTTAAAATTAGTCTTACAAACTAATGTTTGTAAATTATCAATATCACTTGCATATAATTGGTTACTAAAAATATGTTCGATACGTTCAATTTCGTCTGGAATAGCTGGCGATAGCGTAGACATTAAACGTTGAGCAAGATACATTAGTAATGTTCCACTACCACACTGTGGATCAAAATATGTAGTAGCAGGATCCGAAAGTAAACTATTGTCCAATAAGTCAATTGCATTCTTAGCAAATTGTTCTTCAATAATAGTTTGTGATCCGCTACTGTCGTATGCTTTTAATTGTGCAAGACGATTGTTTATATTATTGATGGTCAAAGTATTGTCCTAACGCTCGATTTGCTGAAACAGTGTTTATAGTATTCATTATACTTGACCATTCGTCAGTTGTCAATCCCGTAACTTGTGCTACAATGCCATTGTCTATATTTGTTACATCTTGTATCTTGTCAAATTCAAAGTCATTAGCCCAAGCAATGTCTGCTAGTTTATAAATCTGTTTTAAACTATAGCGAATACGTTGCATAGTTACATTTAACTCATCCTCATCTCTAGCTTCAGGTTGAGCCGAATTTGTCTTAGAACGTGTTTTATTTTTGCCTTCTTCAATATCGTTAGCATTAAATTGTGTTCTGCTACTATTACTATTAGCGTCTTTGTTTTTATCTTGTAACAGTGCAATAATGTTATCATCAATTTCATTTTGTTTAATACAAGATCCAATGCGATCAATATGGTTGGTAATATCTGACAGGAAACGTTTTGAAATTTCTGCACCTGACATAATGTTCCATGCATTACCGTCATAATCATATACATCGCTTACTTCTAACCATTCACTAATTACTGATTCAGCGGTACGTCCTGTAGTGTCTGCAACACGCTCGCAATAATCGTACACTACACTAACAAAACGTTCAGGCGCATAATCAAATACTACTACACTTTCTTTTCCGTCTGCCGGCGACTTACAACGGAAACTACCTTGAAAGTAATCTGCCGCACTCTTGTCGTTATTAATTTGATGTACACTCCACCATTCAGGTACAGTAGTGCCTTCTAAGAAGCGTCCGCATGTGAGTGTAATAGTGCCGGCGCCACCGTCATGGTCGTTGCGAGAAATTATATCTTTTACTTTTTGTATATTCTTAACGCCTTTTCCACTTGCATTAATAATCTTACGTTTACAAAAGAACGGATGTGCTTCTAATGCTTGTGCAAATAACCCAATTGCTTCCACGTTATCAGGCAATACAAATAGTGTATGACGGCTAAGTTTGTCAGCAACATTACTAAATCTTGATGGTGGTTTTTTAAAGTTTTTCATAATAAATGTAATAAACTCATTTACACCCATTACATTTTTAAAAGAACCATTTTCAGTTGCAAACAATTTAGAAAATGTAAATCCTTCGTCGCCGAGTAGCTGTTTTACTTTTTCCGGAACATTAACTAATGCATAGTTGATGTCAGCACGTTTGCGAAACTGATCTGTTAAGAAGTTGTCTTCGTTTGCTTCTAAAAGTTCTTTCCGTATATTTTGTTCGTCGATATAATCAAAATTATATGTATCTTCTGAAGCGTATCGTCCACTTAGCATAGTCTTGTACGGAGTTCCGCTTAATTCAACTTTAAGTTTAAATTTTAGATTACTCCAAAGACGTTGTGTGTTGTCGGTTGATGTAGCATAATGTTGTTCATCAAAAAATACACTGTCCCATTGTGTGTCAAACATTTGTTTTAAGAACTTATTATTACTACCAAAATGTTTATTGATAAACTGTAAACTAACAAACACAACATCAGTGCCTGTAAATTCCAAAGACTTAGTTGTTTTATAGTTGTGGTATTTCCAGCCAGCATAGTCAATGTGGTTCTCTTCTCCACCCGGCAATAAACTTGCCCAACTATCATTAACACCTACTTTTGCTGTAACTACTAAAATTTTCTTAGCACCAAGTGCTCGTGCAATTTCATAGCTAATACGACACTTACCGGCTCGCATAATAGCATTTATAAGCAAGTCACTAGATACCGAACTACGAGTTACGGCCCAGTCGATAATGTCTTGTTGATAATCAAAACTATTCCAATCTTCTAGAGCTTCTACGCCATTAATAAGACCGTTGAGTACTTCTCGAACTGTTTTACTAGCATCCTTTGCTGTTATGCTGTCAGGAAAATCAAACCATTCACGGTTCTTATCGTCGCGACTTTTAAAATAACCTTTGCGTTGGAGAGTTTTATGTAATGCAATATCAGTAATATGCGTAGGAACTTGTCTTGAATAAATTATTTCTAATTTTTCAGAATTCGATGTGCTATCTTGTTGCTCAACCCGTTCTTCTGCTGTAAGCATAGTCTGTCCAACTTTAAGTTTTACATTGAAAACTTCACCGTCGACTGTTGCTACGCTTTGTTTGCTTTGACTTTTTGTAGTGTAAAGATAGATTGTGTTCATTTTATTGCCTTACAAATGAATGTGCCTGATTACTCTACTATAATATAATCAGGCACACGGTTTGTCAATCTATTTTTTGTAATTTAAAAATTAAATGTTTTGCAAATATTTTAATACTTTCTTTGGATCTGTTTCTCCGTAAGGATCGTCATCGTCACCGCAATCATTAATGCCTGGCTCTTCGAACCATTTCTCCACTACACCGTCCTTGATTACTGCGGCATATCGCCAAGAGCGATTACCAAAGCCGACATGATCTTTGCATACTAACATGCCCATGCGCTGAGTAAGTTGACCCGAGCCGTCTGGAATAAATTTAATATGCTGAATACCTTGATCAATCATCCACTTGCGCATAACAAAAGTGTCGTTTACTGAAACAACATATATTTCGTCAACGTCACAGTTGCGAATGTCATCGTACAATTCTTCAAATCCGGGTACTTGATACGTACTGCAGGTCGGAGTAAATGCTCCGGGTAGCGAAAAAACAACGATTCTCTTGTTGTTAAAAATTTCGTCAGTTGTAACTTCTTTCCAGTCAAATGGGTTTTCACTTCCATTGTTATTGTTTACATATGTTATAGGGTGTCCGTCTGTACGAACACGATAATGAAAAGTAACTGGTGGTACTTTTACGCCTTCTTTCATTTATTTCTCCATTTTAAATAGTTTTCGCCCTAATGGCGATATTGGTTCTTGTGGAACCGGTTTCTTCCCTGTTTGTTCTTCTACCATCATTAACAGTCTGGTAGCATGCCCGTGCTTTCTATACACGGGATTTACAAAAATATATTCTATTTCCGCTTGTTCATCGTATCTCACAAACGCAATAGTAGTATTAGTGTTCTTGAAAGTGATGACGCCATCACCATAGATGACGTCCCACATCATGATGCTCGTGCTAACAGCATGTCGCGAATGTGTCCAATTGCTCTAGTAGGATTAAGTCCTTTAGGACACACACTCACACAGTTCATAATACCTCTGCAACGAAACACCGAGAATGGATCTTCAAGGTTTGTTAATCGTTCTTCGGTGGCATCGTCTCTGGTATCTGCCAAGAAACGATAACTGGTGAGCAGTGCCTGTGGTCCAAGAAACTTGTCTGGATTCCACCAATAACTGGGACAGCTGGTTGAGCAACATGCACACATGATACACTCGTATAAGCCATCCAGTTTGGCACGATCCTCTGGGCTCTGTAGCCTTTCCTGCGTGGGTGCTACAGTGCTGTTGGTAAGAGTGGGCATTACTTTTGCATAGCTCTTGTAGAACTGTGTCATGTCCACAACCAAGTCGCGAATAACTGGCATACCTGGAAGCGGACGAATAACCAACTTCTTGCCGTTAGGAGCAATCTCCGACACTGGAGTAATGCAAGCCAGTCCGTTCTTACCGTTCATGTTCACACCGTCACTACCACAAACACCCTCCCTGCAACTCCTACGGAAGGTGAGGGTTTGGTCCTGTTCTTTGGCACGAATCATAACATCCAGCACCATTAAGTCCTTGTCTGCAGGGACATCTACTTCGACTTCCTGCATCCACGGTGCTCGATCCGTTTCCGGATTATAACGATAAACACTAACTTGCATTGTGTTCTCCTTAGGCGTTTTCTTCTCGGTATGCGTCTAAAGTTTTCTTGAACTTGTTAGCATGCGAGCGTTCTGCTTTGGCTAGGGTTTCAAACCAATCAGCGATTTCATCATATCCTTCGTCGCGAGCAGTTTTAGCCATTCCCGGGTACATATCTGTGTATTCATGTGTTTCACCAGCAATCGCTGACTCCAGTGCTTCTTCCACTGTCTTAGCGGCAAGCCCTGTCTCCGGATCACCTGAACCACCTTCGATTAGATATTCCATATGTCCATGTGCGTGTCCAGTTTCGCCTTCCGCAGTATTACGGAATACATTGGCTACATCTGGTGCACCTTGAATGTCTGCTTCGTTTGCGAAGTAGAGATAACGACGGTTTGCTTTTGACTCACCTGCGAAAGCATCTTGCAATGCTTTTTCTGTTCCTGTTCCTTTCAATGACATATTTGTCTCCTTGTATCTTAAAAAGAATGTTGATCCTTCAACTTGTGAATAATCCTTCATTGTGTTATTGTATAGGTATTTACAATATAAATCAACCTAAAAATAGGTCAAGTCTATGTTATTTTTCAATGGATACAATAGATATTTTAAATTGGTGATTCGCGGCGGATGCCTAATGCTTTGTATGCAGGATATAGTTCTACGTTTACTTTGTTGTTTTGATTACCGCCGAGTATTTTATAATAAGTTATATCGCCTACATTAACAGTACCGAAGTAAAAACCTACATGTCCTTGCCACTGTGAGCCGCCTCTTGGAAATACTATAATATCTCCAGGCTGCGGCTCACCTGTGACTTTCTCGCCCCAGTCAAGAAAACTGCGAGCCAAGAGAGGATAATCACTTACACTTTCTGATCCTGGGGTATTGCTGTCTCTAAGAACAGCATTAACAAATGCTGCGCACCATTCTGTACGTACAGGATCAACACCTGTAAGTTGTTTTAGCTCTGCCCTATGCGTTTGTTCTCCATAGTTTAGATACTGAAACGCAATCATTGTTGTCATAGCTGCAGGTTTAGGTTTCTCAAACAAACTTTCAATAGCTGGTTTCCTGTCAATACCTTGTACATCAGTACAACCAGCTATTGCTGTTAGCAACAACAAAAAAGCTACAAACCGCATCAGTTAGCCAACGGATTGTCCAGCGCACGTTGTAGGCGTCTGTTTAAACGATCTTCAAGTTCTTTTAGATCGCGAGCAACCCCGTCTTCAAGATCAATAATACGATTGTCATTACGCTCTGCTAAACGATTTGCTTTTTCGTCATAGTCGTTTTGTAGTGCGTCACGCTTGTTTTCAAAACGCTCTTCTGCATTAGAAATAACTGCACGGTTCTCGTCTTCTTGCTCACGCAACTTGTCTTCCATACGGTCAACACTCTTTTCAATTGATAGAATGTCATCACGTAGTCCGCTCTTGATATCACGAGTATAATCTACTGCTTCTTCGAGTTTTAGTTCAATTACTTCCATACGCTGATCGTAATCTGCAATCTTTTGCTCATACTCTTGTTGTTGGTCAACAAACGCAATTGCTTCTTCTATTTTTTGATACATCAAGAAGCCTCCGTATAGTGAACCAATTACGGCACCTACTACACTTAACATTGCTGTTGCACTTACGAATGTTACTTTTATTCCAAGGATACGAAACTCTTTGTTTTTGAGATCTTCGATGCCTTGCTCCATATTTTCTAGGCCTTCACCTAAATCCTTATCACTCATTGTCCTCTCCTATAACTGTGGTTGATAATACGTCAGTTCTGTCTTCTTCGACTGTTTCTTCTGCGGTTTCTTGTATTTTGTCATACTGCTTGTGAGCAAACTCACCTATCTCTGTGCCAAAATAAGCAAAAAATCCAAATACTATTGCTTCAATCATTTCATTTTCTCATATTGTAAATCTACCATTTCTTGGTGTAATAACTGTTGTGCAAGTCCGTTGCGTAGCCCTCGTTGATTCTCCGGAACTTTCTCGTCTGCGTAAAATGCTTGATCAGCATATATATCACCGCCCGGTATACCTACCTGTCCGTAAGCATTAAATCCTGGCACAAAGTTAATCAGTGCCGCTATCTGTGCCTGTAAGGCCTGCTGTGCTTCTAGTGTTGCGGCTGCACCCATTGTCTCTGCAAGTGCCATTGCACGTTTAGTAGCAATTTCTTTCATTTTCTTGCGTTTGGCTTTTTGTTTTTCTTCGGCCGTCATTTCTTTCTTTTTTCCAGATTCTTGAGATCCTTCTTCTTTTGAATCATCTCCGCTATCCGACTCTCCTGATTTATCATCCCCTTCGCTATCAGATTTGGAATCTTCTTTGCTTGGTTCTTTTCGTTCGTCGCTAGTTTTGTCCCCTGCTGAATCCATTCGCTCGTCCACATTATCACGGGACTCTGATACTTCTTTTTCATTGCCGTCTTTCCCTTCTGTTTCTACCAAGGCAACCAGTTCTTGTTCCATTTGCTCTTCTTGGGATTCTTCTTTTGTTGTTCTTTCTTGTGTTGCTCTGGGTGTGTTCGTCGCCACAGTTCTTTCTGTTTGCGGTGCAGGTATAGATATTGCAGGTCCTCTATCCACCACTTGATTTGTTGTAGCATTGTTAGTCCCCCTCAATACTTCATCAACCGTGCTATCGCCTGTAGCACTTGGTTGTGTTAGTGCCGCAACAGGATCTTCTGCTGTTTGAGCATCTACTGTGGTGTTAGTTGCTGTGCTTGACGCATCATCATTGCTAACTCCTGCTGCCTGTTCTGCCTGTTTGTCTAATCCTGGTTTGATATATTTGTCGTAGTATGCGGCTTGATACCCCGAGCAACCTGCATCATAAAGTGCGTCTAACCCACATTGCTGATCGTAGTAAGCCACCGCATAGCCTGGGCACTGTGTGTCGTACAGTGCATCTAAACCACACTGCTGGGCGTAGAATGCGTCTGCGTAGCCATTACAGCCAGTATCATACAGTGGATTTAAACTACACTGATTGTCGTAGTATGCTTGTTCATAGCCAGGACAGCCTGAATCATATAGTGCATTAACTGAACACTGTTGATCATAATATGCTGATTGATATCCAGGGCAACCACTGTCATATAATGGATCAATACCGCATTGTTGATCATAATATGCTGATTGATATCCAGGGCAACCACTGTCATATAATGGATCAATACCGCATTGTTGATCATAATATGCTGACTGATATCCAGGACAACCACTGTCATATAACGGATCGGCACTACACTGCTGATCGTAGTACGCACTAGCATATCCTGGACAATTTGTATCATAGAAAGGATCTGCACTACACTGTTGGTCATAGTAGGCTTGTTCGTATCCTGGGCAACCTGAATCATATAACGGATCAGCACTACATTGTTGTTCATAATATGCTTGTTGGTAGCCCGAACAACTCGGTGAGTACAACGGATCGGCATTACATTGCTGTTGTTCGTAGGCTTGTTGATATCCAGGACAACCTGGATCGTACATTGGATCAGCTGTACAATTATTATTGTACTCTTGTTCAGCGTATGCTTCGCCATATCCTTCACAACTTGGATCGTATAGAGGATTAGCCGCACAAGGATCAGCACGATAGATAAACTGTAGATTTACATCTTTAACTTCAGGTCCGTAGTATCCGCCCCAATATCCGCCATCTTGCCCTGTAATACGAATACTAGCACTACTAGGGTCAAGATATGATGTCCCAAATGCCTGTAGGAATTCTTCTGTTGTCCATTGGTCTGTTGTGCCGTAGCCTGATCCATCGCTACGATCATATGAATATCGTTCTACAACTGCGCCGGAACTGTCTTTTACTTCAACATCAAATTGAAGTATATCACCGTCTCTGCCATTGTTGCCTATGCGTCTCCAAGTCCAGCCATAGCTGAGTCCATCTAGTTGTATTCCACTTTGTGCTAGTGCTTGGTTAATAGCAATAGTCTGTGCAAGGATATCTCGACCATATGAGAACATAATGGTATCAGTGGACTGATCGTATAGAGCACCATTACCGCTTATACTTGAACAACACCCACCTGGATCGTTACCGTAAGTAGCGCCGTCCCAAGCATTGTTGTCGATTACATTCGGTGATAGTGTGTTACTACCGTCGTATTCTAACATAGTATAACCAGGGGCGATTTCATCACAGTCAAGTCCAAACCCAGTAACAGTCATATTAACATCGTCACGTAGACAGATGCCACTACCATCAGGTCTGTATGAATAACTTTCTACGCCTGCTCCAGGTAATGACATGTAGAAGTCTTGGACTGCCTGATATTCAGGTTGACTCCACGTTTTGTTGTCGAATCTTTGCTGTGCGTTAGAAGGCGACGCCGCCGGTAGCAACACCAATAATAATAGCACCGAGTATACCCAGTCCAATACCTTTAATTGTGTCATCTGAGCGTTTCTCCATTTCTTGTGCTTGTGGCCACTTGTCTACGTTCTGTGCCCATAGTTCAGCGGCCTCAGCACCGATCTTGCCGTCAAACGGACAAGGTGTTCCTGCAAACATCATTGCATTGAATACTCTTGAGTCTTGACACATCACACTCACTGCCGCAACTTTCATACCCATATCGTACAACACTTTGGCATTCTTTAGTCGCTCACAGTTCATATCACGAACAGTATTGCCTGAACTGATACCCAGTATCTGTGTTTGAACAGCACCTGACACACCAACAGTACATAGGTCACTGTTGCTAGAGTTTATGCTTGGACTAATAGCACTAGCAGGTGGCGATTTAACGGTGGTTTCTGTTTTACCAGTAGTAGTTACTGTTGAATTTGAAGTTGAGTCTGTTACAATCGGGTCCGATGCAGAGGCTTGTGGCACTGCATTTATAGCCAGCACTATGAATAATACTGCTGTAATTCGTTTGATCATTTTAATCCCCTCTGTTTGTATAATTAACAAACAATTATTGTAAAGCCCTCACGCTCTACAATACTATTTATCGTGATTTGGGGGATTTTATAAGGTCAGTTATTTCTTAATATTAGATCTTACTTTTGTAACATCTTTCATCACTGGTCCTTTTTGAATAATATGTCTCAGTGTTTTAGTTGCTGAGCTACCTTCTATTTTAGGACGAATTGACATAAATGTATTTTGTTTAGATTTCTTTTTGTTAAAAATATGTAGTACTGGCCAACCATTAGATTGTTTCTGCACTTTAGCATCAAGATCAAACTCATCTCGATTCATTATTTTAGTTAATTTTTTAAAATCTAATAGATAATATTTGTTTTCTTCGAATTGTAAAAGTTTAACATTGTCATCATTGAGGGTAGCATGTCGTTTAATACCGTCAATAAATTTTTTCATAAACTCTGCTTCATTTTCAACATCGGCACCGGATAACTTAGTTTTAAGATCTTTGGATGCGGCTACAAATGCCTTAGTTAGAGCGGATGCATAGTTTTTACTTTTTAAATAGTCTTGTTGAGTCGAGCTAATATCAACTCCAAATACTTCAAATAACGATGTAGTTTTTTCCCAATTACTCTCGCTAGGTTTTTCTAAACTAGAACCTCCTCCTGATTGACCAAACTGAGGGGTAGTTCCTGATTTAAGACTTAGATCAAAATGTTTAATTTTACGTTCATTATTTTCATCTAGATAAACCATATAAATGTCAGTTTTTCTGCCTTTGTTATCAGATATTCCGTCACTTATAATTTCAACAACATCAGGTCTTTGATTTTGTTCAAAAAACTTTGCATATGCTTCTACAGTTCTAGCATCATTACAAAATGCTACAATCTGATTCATTGTTTTAAACATTTTATTGTCTGATTTTAACAACTCAGTATTTAAAAAACTTTCCATAGCTGCTTTATTCAATCTAACAGTTAATTTAAAAACATCTGTAATGTTTTCTTTGCCTTTTGCTTTAAATTCTACTGTGCCGCCGTCGGCAGGCGTTGAATTAATTAAATTTATAACATTATCTAATGTAATGTCTGCTCCAGGACGTTGCATTAATCTTGCAACTGTTGCCGCTCCTAGCACACCTTCAGTAACATCACCTCTGTTGGAAATTTTATCTCTTTTTTCTCCTGCTACAGTTGCTTGGCCGCCGTATTCGCCTGTTTTTGTAAGCTCCTTTAAAGATATATCATTGCCATCAATGTCTTTAATAAAATAATTATTAGGTGCTCGTTTACCAGAATTTAAATCACTTTCTAATCTATCTGCTTCCTGGGGATCTAAAATAATCGAACCCCCTGTTTCTAAAGTATGGGGTTGTTTGTTGCGAACTTTATTAACAAAGATCTCGATATTATCGCGTTTTCTTAGTTCTGAAAATTTTAATTGTCCTTCAATTAAATGTTGATAGCGCATTAACGTATTCCTTAAATGTTTAAATATTTATGCCAGTTTAGGAAATAACATATCTGTGCAGAACTTATCAACATCGTCTTCGGCAAGACCTAAACTTTTCATAACCCTAGGAGTATGAGGATTTTGTTGCTGATTATGACAGTAATAATTTTGTCCGGCTGTAACTAATTCTTGAATTCCATATCCATTAAACTCACCAACTTGGTCAAGATACTCGTGTAAGTTAGAAAGTGCAATGTCAATAATAACACCAGCTTCGTCTTCTTTCACATTGCTTGCTGCAATCATACTAGGCGTAAAGATATTAGTAGCCCATTCAGGTAGTTGTCGTTTTTTCTCTGGAATAAATTCTTTTACAGTTTCTTCGTACCATTGAACCATAGGATGGTCTAGTTCGCAACTGGGCGAAAAGTCGTGAAATGCACCTGTCATTTTAGATTTACCTGAAATTACATCAAATCCATATATTGGTGCTGTGTTGTGAAGTTGTGGGAAGACACAAACATGCATCATCCACAATCCTTTTGTGTCTCGAGCATCAACTACATCAATGTGAGCTCTTCGAACATCTTCATTTTCCCAAACTCTATTAATCCAACCACCATCGGGTTGATTGAAGTGTGCCATTCCTGGTTCTTCAACTTCAACCCCATGATGATCAAACGCTTGAATGATTTGATCTTTACAATCAATAAGTTGATCCCAGATCATACTAGGAATATTCTAAATCGTTTAATTGCTCAAAAACTTTAACGGCAAATTCAAATGCTTTATTAGCTTCGTCTGCCATTCCGTCATGTGTGCGTCTGCGGATCATTTCCTTCATTTCTTCAACCGAATGAGTCATTTCTTCAAATGCATACATTTTCCCAGAACCTGGAACTTTGCTTCTAATCATCTGTCCGCCTGACAAATCACCCATGTGTCTTACATAAATGTGTGCAAATAATTTGTCTGGATCATGCTGACACTGTGTGACAATATGTGATCTATACTCATGTACAGCATCAACTTCTGTTGGAGGATTTTCTGGATCCCCACCTAACTCTACAAAGTCGGCCATAATATCGTCTGCCTGAATCAACCCGTCTAGTGGAAGATCATCATCTGGCATACTTAAATCTTGTGGGCCAAAACAACCCATACTTAATGCAACATCTTCTAGAACATCATACATTAACCACATGTTCCATAAGTATGTTTTATATTCTTCAGTGCTCATATTACCAGACATCATTTTTCTTGCAAATTCCTGACGTTCTGCGTTCTGATGAGCTACTTGTGTTAAACTTGCTAAACTCATTGTTTACTCCTCGTAAAAGTTAATCATTCAATACAGTGTATTTATACTATTCTTTTTCAATTGCCACTTGCAACGGAAACCCATTTTCCCTAGATAATTTAGTTGCTTCTAAAGATTTTTGTTCTGCTAATTCATAATTATAAAGACCAACTACAGAACTTCCGTTTTCATGAATTTCCATAGTAATGTTTCTTGCAACAATTTCCGAGTGTTTGAAAATTTCTATTAAAATTTCAACTACAAAATCCATCGGCGTAACGTCGTCGTTGAGCATAAGAACCTTGTACTTTCCTGGTTCAAGCATGATTTCTTTAGTAGATTCGTCTATGTTAATTTGTGTATCTAATTCTACGCTCATTTGTTTCTCCTAAAATAAAAATGGGGGAGATATCTCACTCCCCCTAGACTGTGTTACTCGCTGTCAATAGCGTCTTGCACATGACCGTTATAGTCTGTGATTTCAATACGCTTAGGCTGTAGTTCTTCTGGAACTTCACGCTTTAGATGTACGTTAAGCATGCCGTTTTCAAGGCCTGCACTTACTACTTCTACGTGATCAGCAAGTGTAAACTCTCTACGGAAATTGCGTTCGCCAATTCCTTTGTGCAGATAGTTTACGTTTTCACCCCCTTTAGGAGATGTACCTTCTACACGCAAGATATTCTTGTCCTTAGTAATGTCTAAGTTATCCATACCGAAGCCAGCGACTGCGAGAGTAATCATAAACTCATCTTCGTCGATCTGTGCAATGTTGTATGGAGGATATCCTGTGCTCTGACTATTAGCAAATGATCTGTCTAGTTCATCAAATAGTCTGTCAAAGCCAATAGTAGCTCTGTGTAGGTTAGGTAGGTCTAGAGTTGTTAGTCTTGTCATTTTGTTTCTCCTTTAATAAGCAAGATTTTAATGTACCCATTTAATGGCGTACATTTTTATTTATCATCTGTTAGTAACCAACAGTTGATTTTTCGTACACAGCATTATGTGTCTGTGTACATCTAACAAATGTAGTACATTTGCTAAGATTCTTTAGTTTTACTGCGCCAGCGTAAGTACAAGTACTACGCAACCCACCAAGAATACCTTGAACAGTATTACCCACTGTTCCTCGGTAAGGCACAAGAACTTCTCTTCCTTCACTGCTTCTATACTCCTTAAGTCCGCCAAAGTGTTTGTCATTGGCTGCTGTTGAGCTCATGCCATAGAACTGTACAAACTTCTTTTCTTCAATAACACGACGACCTTCATCCCAGTCAGTTCCGCTCATCTTAGGAACAGGACGTAGCTCATCTGTGGCATAGCGTTTGACAATTACTTCTCCACCACCTTCATCGTGTCCGGCAAGCATGCCGCCCAGCATTACAAAGTCAGCGCCAGCGGCAAATGCTTTGGCTACGTCACCAGGGCAAGTGCAACCCCCATCAGCAATAATATGGCCGCCGAGTCCGTGAGCCGCATCGGCACACTCAATAACAGCCGAGAGTTGAGGATAACCAACACCTGTCTGAATGCGAGTAGTACACACACTACCAGGACCAATCCCAACTTTAACAATATCTGCTCCTGCAAGAATTAACTCCTCTGTCATTTCACCAGTAACTACATTACCGGCGATGATTACAATATTTGGATACGTCTTACGCATCTCTGACACAAAGTCACGAAAGCGATTTGAATATCCATTTGCTACATCAATGCAAACATATTTTAGATTGCCGTCTGCACGATCATATACGTCTTTAAACTTGTTCCAGTCACTGTCATTAATACCAATGCTCATTGCTACATGATTAGTGCGTAGATATTCGTCTGTGTCAAAAAAGTCTACAAGCTCGTCTGCCGTGTATGTTTTTACAAGACAGGTAAACATACCCAAACGTGCAAGTTCATCTGCCATTTCAAACGTACCAACACCGTCCATATTGGCCGCCATAATAGGAATTCCTTTATAGTGAGCATTTAAAACATTGTCAGGAAATTCTATTTCGGAGTTACGAAATGTATATTCACGCACCAACTCAACTTCTTTACGACTACCAAGTGTGCTACGTTTAGGACGTATCAGCACATCTTTGTAATCTAGTTTGCTTTCGGTTTCGATTCTCATCTTTTTACGCCATAATTAAAACTAATTGAAATTCTGTCTTCATTAGTTACATTTGGTTGTACGCTATGTTTCATCCAACCAGGAAAAATATAAATTGCATCAGTCATAGCTTTGTATGTTGTAGCTGTGCTAGTGAAATAATTAGGCTGTTCCATTGGAGGCAGAAAATACTCTGCGTTATCACTCCTTTCAAAAAACAAGTTTCCCTGCTCCGGAGTACTCTTTACGTAATAAACACCACTTAATATTGCACCTGCGTGATTATGTAAATGATTATATGCTCCGGGCTTATTGATATTAATCCAAATATTTTGTATTTCCAACTCAGGAAGTTCAGACTGAACAGAACAATTAATCATCTCAGTATTGATAACTTTTACTAACTCATCAAACGCTTTGTTGTCGCCTTCCTTAATTGAATTACTTTGCCAGCCAATATAATTAGAGACAGTAACACCGTCATCTGTTAACTGTCTGTCATATGCAAACGTAGACAATGCATCATTATCTACACCAGACAATAGTCCGGACCAGATTACACTAGGAAACCATTGTTCTGCCTGCAACGCCATATTAATAACCTCGTTCTGCTTGTTTTTTCTCAACAGTTTTGAGCCAACGTTTACGTCCAGCTGCTTTTGCTCTTGCACGTTTTTCGCTTGGTTTAATATATTCTCGACGTTCTTTTACTTCTTGTAATCTACCGTCTTCTTGAACTTTCTTTTTGAACAATCGAAGAGCTTTACCTACATCGTCATTTCTTACTTCTACAGTAAGACCTTGTTTTTCTGTTTCGTTAGGACGAAACTGTTTTTTATTATTTCGATTGTTGTTATTGTGATATGCCAAAATGATTTACTCCTTCCATAAATTGACTTAACTCGTATATTCTATTAACATTAACTATATTGTACACTGGATGTGCTTCTGTTGTCAAGTAAAAAGTCTTGTCAAGACCTAATAAGTAACCTATTATCCATGTATTATTTTTAGTATTGTCAATATCAATTACAATATAATCTACACTCTGTGACACATCAAGTAACCAAGGCAAGTTTAAATCTTCTTCATACAAATAAAGATTAATTGTGTGTTCAAAATATTTTGCATGTTCGTTGAAACTTGTTTTGATATCATCACTAGGATTTATCAATAATAAACTTGGATTGTTATTAAATAGTTTGTCAGGTGAGGTTATTAAATTAATAATTGTGTCAGACATCAATATTACTTATTGTTTTGGTTATGTATTTTTTGCCAAACTGAACTTTCATTTTGTTCACTGTTTTGAACATATCCGTCTGGTTCGATTACTTGTGTAAGATCGGGCTTAGGACGCACATTCTCAGCCCAAGGTAATTCATCAATGGTTCCTGTAAGGTATGCATGTTTCCAATCTTTAATATTTTGTTCTGGATTTTCTTTTTTCCATTGGCGTTTTGCATCGACCCAATCTGCATCTCTGTCATAGTCTTCTAATTTTTCAGCTTTTTCTTGTATAGACGTTTTGTTTGATTCTTCCGACGATTCTAGTTCTTTTTTTTCGACGGTGGTATAAGTAGAAGCAATTTGTTCTTTTAGTTGATCAACTTCGTTATAATGTAGACCATCGTTACCATTTTGACCGATAATGTCCATACGCTCGTCATTTTCTTCGTACCATTGATCTTCTTTGCTTACGGGTGCTTCCTCATTGTAAAAATCATCTACTAGCCCTTCAGTTTCTTTTTGTGTGGCTTCGTCCCAGTCTTCTATTTCTTTTTGTGTTTGCTGAGGATCTTGGTCTTGTTCCACTGGAACTCCTGCCTCACTTTCTCTATCCGGTCCATCAGTAGGTCCGTTTGGGTTAGGATCCTCTGGTCCGGGTCCATCATCGTCGGACTCATCTTCTTCCTCGGTGGTAACATAGTCTTTGCCCTCTCTGCTCCAGTTGAATGTGTATTGACTTGCAATCAATAACAATACAGCCAGTGGATCAAATACCACAATGATAACAATAATAACCCAACGAACTGCTTCCTCTAGTAAATTCTTGTCGGCTTGATCACCGTAGATAAACTCAGCGATGTATTTGATAGGACCAACTTCTGCTTCCAGTTTGCGATACTCTGCTTCTAGCGTGAACTTCTCTTCGGTGAGTGTGTCAAGCTCTGTGTTTGCCTGTTTGATTTTGGCTGACTGTTCTGCTATAATAGTGTCAATGTCTTCGCCTGTGGTTTGTCCTAGTTGTCCTCTCAGTCTTGCGATAAGAGTATTGCTGTCGTCGATTTCACTTTCAGCACGACTGCGTAGTCTAGCAATCTCTTCCTGTGCCGTGGACTTTAGTTCTTCTACTTTGTTAAAGATATCAGCACGTTCTGCTTCTAGGCTTTCTTTATAAGCCTTTACTGCTCGAGCGGTTCCGCCACCGTATGCTCCGTCTGGTCTAGCACCTACTAGTGCTTGTAGTCGCTTGACTGCTTCTTCGTTTTCTGTGTTGATGTTTGTGGCAATTGCCAGTTGCTCTAGTCGTTCGTCAATCTTGGGCAACTGGTCTAGGTAAAACTGTTTGTCTGTTTCAATACGTTCATTAGTTGCGTCAATGGCAGGTTGCACTCGATCGTAGGCGGTATCAATGCGTTCTTGTTCGCGATCGATTTGTGCTTGTATGTTTTGATCTGCGCCTGTACCAGATGTCTGTGTCTTTTCAATAGCCTGTTCAGCACGAACAACAATTGCCTGTTGTCTAGCAATCTCTGCATCAATCTGTTCTATTTGTGCAACGCCTTCGCCTGCGGCGGCAGTCTGTTCTATATGTGCCTTTGACAGGAAGCCAAAGATACCCATTGACGTAATGAACATTAGGATAATAACTGCGGCACCTAGATAACTCTTAAGCCACCATGTAGCACGATCCCAATACTTGTGTAGCCATACTGCTGTGACTAATTTGCCTACTTCAAGCACACCACCCATGATGATAATGGGAACGGCAGCTGCGGCAAAGATAGCCACAAGTCCTGCTACTGAGTAGTAAATAGCAACAGCACTGATTGACAGTGCTGTGATAAGTGTTAAGATTCCTAAAAACAATTTTTTCTCCGCAACATATTTATCTTACAAACCGCCAAGTATTGTCCACGCTGTTTACACAGGCTGTCTCAGAAAAGTCTCTTTGATTGCCATTGTATACTATTTGGCTCATTAATACTTTGCAGTATCCACTTCCTTGTGGATAAGTCATAGCAACTTGTACCGCGCCATGGGCGCCAGTATTTCCGTTGTACCATTTAGTCATTTCGCCCGGAGCAAGGGTGTTTAACGCAAAAAACACAGCCTGTTCCTGTTGTTTCCTATCGTTTGCATTCATTCTATTAACAGACCACTTTGTGTAGTTTGCTAACAGCCCTAGTGTACTAGAAGGAGACTTATAGTCTGAGACTGTACTAGCATATGTACTATGGCTGTTATAAGTCATAGTCTTATTGGAAGTGCAACCACTTAAAAGCCCAACACTAATTGTAAGGGTGATTAATAACTTCCCAGGTTCCATCAAGTTTTTGACAAACGAACCCACGTTGCTTCTGTTTTTTTCCATGATACCATACATCATAATAGTGCTCTCGACACTTTTTAGCCATACCGCTGAAGGCTAAAAAGTGTTTGTTGTTAGGATTATCTGAACATTCTGTCACGTCTTGACTAGAAATCTCATTACCGTTTTTAGTTTCAATCTTAGTAGTTTGATAACAATACTGTGGTTGAAACTGTGCCATTACAGGAGTTTGATTATGTGAGGAGCATGCAGTTAAACACGCACATACTCCTAGCAAAGTTAACACTCGCATGTCATTGTACCTGTGTAGGTTTTTCTTTTGCTTCAGCTAACAACTGATTAAACACATCTAAAGGCATCTTGATGCGTACATATGTGTGTACACGGTTTGTAGATGCAAGTTCATATGCGTAACGTTTAACTTCAAGGTGCTCGCGGATTGCTGTGTTGTTTACAGAGTGTTCAACAAATGTTCGTGTCTCTCGATTTTCGTTGTTACCGTTGCCTGTGATATCAACTACAGTACTAGAGTTGACTTCGCCATTAATACGTTCTGCAAATGCTTTCACAGCAAATGCGTATGCTTGTGCTTCGCTTGCTTGTTCAAATCGACTCTCACCCATGCCACATGCGTATGCATAATCTTGTCGATTAAAAAAGATAAAACCTTCTGTTCCGATCTGTTCGCAATCTACATACCAATTAGGATGTGCTTTATTATCACGTACTGTAATTTCTTGCATGCTAGAACAGCCTGCGAGGGTTGCAATTGTGGCTCCGATAGCCAATGCCTTAAGTGTGCCTTTCATTGTATTGCTCCAGTTGTTTAACAATGTTTATATAGTATAGAATACTTTTATCGTTTTGTCAACCATTTAATTCCAGCGATAAAAGATGTGTACGCCAATGCGTCCTACCAGTTGCAAACTGCTGGCCCAACGTGGATTTACATAGTCTGCATGATAGTGTGTAGCACCTTCGGTGAGTCCACGTCCATTATTATTTTTTAGCATGTTGTATGCGATCATCTGTGCGTTAACCCACGAATCGTCGTCAACTGGCCAATCACTTTTGCCGTCACAGTACCATGAGAACTGACAAGCGTTGCGTTTCATACCGCCGTCTGCGTTCTTCTTGCCTTGCTTAACTACCTCGCATACAGTATTAGGGTAACGAGTGTCTTGCACACGATTGAGCACTACGTCTGCAACAGCAATTTGATCTGCATAATTAGATCCGCGAGCTTCGTAGTAGATGTTCTGCGCTAGGCACCAAGCCACAGGTTGTTGTTCTGCTGTGAACAGACCTTTTGCCTGTGCGCTAGACGCAGACACTATCAGCACAAGTGCTGTAATAAACTTTTTCATTAAATTGCCCTCTATATATTTAGTTGCGACGCATTTGCGCAATTTCTTTGGCTTGTTCTTTGTTGTCTTCGAAGATTGGAACCATGTTGCTCTTGTGCATTGTGGCTATTCCGAGGAGTCGTCTTTCTCCTGAGTAGACTTGGGTTTCTCTTTTGGCTGCGACTCCTGGGACTTGATTCGACGTTTCGAGGCTTCGATGCTTCTCTGTGTTGCGGACATACGATTGGGTTGGCGCATAGGTTTTAAACTCCTTTTCTTCCTTACGCTTTGGTGGGTTGCCTTGTGTATATGCTACGTAATCTTCAAACACATCGTACTGTAAACTGTGCATATTCTTTTGGCGCATACGTTTGTTGTATTGACGCCATTCAACTCGAAGAGCTTCGAGCTGTTTATTTGTAGGCTTCTTAGCTTTGCGCTTCTTAGTACTAATTGTAGATAGCCCGCGGGCTAAATGCATAGTCATAAAAAAACTCCTGCTTGTTTAACTTAATGTAAACACTATAGCAGGAGTCTAGTAGGTTGTCAAGTATTTTTATTCGTCTTTTTTGCTGCCACCGATATAACCAGCAATTACACCAATCATACCAGTAATCGACATCTTCATCAATACAATAATTTCACTGTCGATTGGACGATTTTCAGCTAGTGCTATATAATAATCGCCTACAATAATAACTCCGAGCAATATTAGTACACCCGTTGTTATTATTAAAATTACAGTGTCTTTGAAGTTTCTCATAACAGTATTTATTTGTCTGCCATTTTAGCAACTGCGGCATCGTAGTCTTCACGACTTACTACACCTTCAGTTAGCAAACGCTTGCGGTTTACTTCGTGTGCTGCTTGAGTGTCTTCTTTTGATCCGCCGAAGTATGGAACGCAATGTCCTTCTTCTTCCATGATCTTAGTGACTGTTTTCATTTCGCCATTGTATTCTACTTTGAAGTCACCTAGGATACGTCCGAACTTGCCTTTCATGTCTTCGCCGTGTTTGTTTTCTGTGGTGATGAGCTTTGCTCCGTCTGACATAAGTTCTTTGAGTCTCGCTTTGGCTGCTTCTCCAAAGAGGTCCTCCACTTTGTCTCTAGTTCTGCTCTCTGGAGTGTCAATGCCCATAATTCTAACTCGTTCATCTTTTAGTGTTACTCCAAATCCTAGATCAATATCTACGTCTACTGTGTCGCCGTCAACTACTTTAACGACAGTTACGTCGTATTCATTTGTATTCATATTAAAGCCCTCTATTAATATGAATATTTATCTTAAATATCTGTTCCTTCTTGATACGGACGAACACCGTGTTCTTCGAGTTTGTCTTCACGGATACACACAGAGTCATGTATCTCCCATCCCGCAGGATAGATGTAGTTCAGTGTTTGAATGATTCTCACAGGATTGTTCTCTGCCCACGAAACACACTGTTGTTCTGTTTCGAACACAGGATCATACCATAAGAACCCTTCGTGCATGCCTTGGCTAATCTGTGTGACGAGAATCATCACATACCAAGGCATTAACCTTGTCCTCTATATGTTTTCTTTTTGGCGTGTTTGCCTTTGTAAGAACTATTGTGTGATTTGCCTATTGACGTTCTTTTTGGTGTCCGTCTTTCTTGAATAAGATTAGATAATGCTGAAGAGTTTCCTGCCATGTGATGCTCCTTTAAGTGCGTACTTTTTATTTATCTTATTCAATATTTATAGCTCAATCCCATAAATTTTCGTAGTATTTTCCAAAAAGTCTAAAACCGTTTGATATGCGTTCTTGTTCTGCGTTCATTGCGTCTCTTTCTTCGACATCAAAACGCATGTACACATCGTCTTTGTTTGCCTTACAATCAAATGCATAAATCATTTCGTCCAACACCCAATCCCAGCGTTCAAAGAACTTAGGATCTGTGTCACCAGTTTTAGTATATTCTAATAATTCTTTTTTAGATGGCCATAGTTTTTTAGGAACATCTTCTAGATCCACTTGCGGTGCTCCGTGTTTAGTTTTCTTTAGTTGTTTAAGCATGGGCAAGATAATTGGAGCAAGAGTATGATCCATACTCCAAGTGTCCCACGGATCGATGTGTATCCTTTGCTTTTGTCCTGTGCGTCTATCAAACCACAGCCAGTTGAACACATTGTAAAAGTCTTGCACACGATCTTCTAGCCATTCAAGACTGTGTTCGAATCGTGTTTGTTCGTCAGGCCAGCTTATGCAGCCATGCTTACTATCCATATAACGTGTATGTACTCTACACATCAATCTGTTTCTGTAGTTTGATATTTTAATCTTCATAATAATCTACCACCATTACATTTTCAGGCTTGTCAGGATGTTGAAACGTTTGTGCAAACGTCATTGCTTCTTGTGCATCATTGAAAGTCTGTACTTTAAGATTCCACATATCACACTTGTCTGTGTTTTCTGTAACATAAATCCAATCGTCTTTGCCATCTAGACAAACCATTACAGCATATTTCATGTGTTATCTCCTTCTCTATCTAATGTTTCACAAAAAATTCTAGGAAAGTTACCCCAATGACGTTCGGTAATCTCTTCGCCAATATAGGTATCTTTTTCTATGCATACCCATCCCAGATTGTTTAGTTTTTTTTCAATTATAGGATGAACATATCCTTCGTAGCCCGAGCAATACCAGTCAATATAATCTCCTTCATTACGTAGATCTGCAATAATACTGCCTACAGCTCTCCAAGTAGCACTCCACGTTTCATTTTTGAGAACGTTTATTATATCGATAGGTTGCCATACTGTATTACATAATGCTGAATACAACTTATGTGCATACTCAGGATTCTTTACTTGTTCTAGTATTTCAGCATCACTTTTTATGTCTTGATACAAATCGCGATCATTCATCCTTTAAACCAGCAATAAGTCGTTCAGCGTCTGGATATCTTTCCATATGTTTTAACGCAACTTCGATAGCCTCTAACATATCTGGACTATCGTAAACTGTTTGTTTTGGATGCAATCCCCAACTGTATGTAGGATAGTCTGTGCATGACCATTTACGTTTATTATTGTCCCATTGCCAATTTGCTTTACTCATTTAATAAACCTCAGTGTACAATCATCCATAATAGGTTGTATTTGTTGTACTGTTTTTATTTTAGTCCATGTATCAAACTCAGTTTTATATTTTTCAAAAAAATTAAATAATAATCTTTTTGCTACTTCAAACTGTTGATAGTTTTCACAACTTTTAAAAACAGTTTTTACTTTTTCAAAATCGTGTAACATTGATGCATTCATGATAATTAATCACCATACTTTAATGTACTTATATTGTAATGTCTAAAATTTAGAAAGTCAACTAGTGTTTTAAGGAGTGTGTATGACAGAGATATTAGTTGCTACTGGTTTTCCGTTATGGTCTTCAATAGTATACTCTACAGTCATACCTTCAATTACTTTTTTGATTCCGTTTTTTCGAAATTCTGAAATATGTACAAATAGGTCCGGTTGATCATTTTCTCTAGATATAAATCCATAACCTTTTACATGATTATAAAATTTTACGTTGCCCTGATATGTCATACTCTTGTCCTAAAAAAACTGCAGAGTATTTAAACTCTGCAGTATTATTTATTACATATTGTTTTTCTTGTCTTGAATTTCAGCTCGGCGTGCCTTGCCTAGCTTACCAATTTCACCAAGTGCTTTACGAGCTCGAGCTGCTGATGCCTTTACTCCTTTTGATTCAAACGCTTCGTGCTCTTTTAGATATGTTTCGTATTGTGCAATAATTTCTTCATGTAGTGTCATTGTTTTTTTTCCTTGTTATGGTCCTACAAAGACCGTGTTTAATCCTGCGGCTCTAGGATGTCCGCAAGAGTCTGCATCACCTTTACTGTTTATCGGTATACCTTCAGCATAAACTGTTGTATCACCATTTGCTGTAACAGGCGATGCATGTTCGCCTACACCGTGTCCTGCTACCGGACTTCCGTCTACCGCAACTAATTCTCCTCCAGCGTAAACTGTTGATTGTAGAGAGCTAGTAACTGGAGCGTCGGCTGTGTTCGGATCTGTAACACGATGTATTTCTGTCATTACAGTGCTATTCCGCTTGTTTGTGATGTGTATTGCTTACTAATTTCATTTTCAGTTTTAGCAACACAACTCACTGCGTGTGATTGAAGTACAAATTTGGCTTCTGGAGATACCCCAAACATAAATGGTGCTAGTCCTAATCCTTGCTGTTGCGCAATTAGTACCATTGGTTTATGTAATGTATAGCCTTTAGCATCTTCTGCATCTAATCTTCCGATTAGTTCTTCTCCTGAGTTTAATTTAAAGCTAACGTTGTCGCCAACTTTATATGGTGCTTCTATTAACATTATAATGTGTGTCCTGTTCCGTTGTATCCTGTTTCTTCTAAATATGCTGTCAGCTGATCATAGCCTCCAATATATGTACCTTGTAAGAAAATTTGAGGAGCCGTTCTAGGCTGTGGTAGCCCTTTTGCTTCAAATAAATCAAACAATTCTTGTGGTTGAATGTCTTCACCAAGTTCTTTAACTACATAAGTCAATTCGCGATCGTCTAATAGTTTTTTTGCTTTTACACAATTAGGACACGAAGGCTTACTGTATACAATATTCTCACTCATAGTGAGAATCCCTTCAAACTGTTTTCGTCTACATCCTGTTTAATACCGCCAATGATATATGATTCAACTTCTGTTTCTTGAGGAGCAACCTGCAAGCCTGAACTCGACAACCAGTGCTGTGTCCACGGTAGCGGATTAGTGTTGATTGGACGATCGTAAATAGTGTTGTATCCTAGCGCCTTGAGTCGTTTGTTAGCAATAAATTCTACGTAATGATGCAAAAGTTCTTCATTAAGTCCGATAATCGCACCATCTTTGAATAGATAGTTAGCCCAAGATTTTTCTTCGTTGACACAAGTCTTCCACATTTCGTATACTTCGTCTTCGCATTCTTTGGCAATCTCGGCCATTTCTGCATCGTCTTTGTTCTTAATCCAATTTTTAAGAATTTGTGTACTTAGGTTCAAGTGTGTTGCTTCGTCACGGGCAATAAGGCTAATAATCTTAGCAGACCCTTCCATCATCTTAGATTCGGCAAAAGAAAACGTACAAGCAAAACTAACATAAAATCTTAGTCCTTCTAAGATATTAACATTCATCATTGCAAGGAATAATTTTTTCTTTACGTCTCTTAAACTACCTTCTTTCCTATGGAACCAACCGTCAGCTGCCTGCGTAAATGCATCGTAATTTTTAGTTACACTTACCGCACGTTCAATAATCTTTTCATCGTCTAGGATAGTATCGAATACTTCTGCAGGGTCAGCATACACGTTCTTCATAATGTGTGTGTAGCTGCGTGAGTGAATTGTTTCAAAGAAGTCCCAAGTAACAATACAGCCTTCTAACTCAGGTAAACTTACATAAGGAAGGAACGCTAAACTAGGGCCGCGACCTTGTACTGAGTCTAACAGTGTTTGATACTTTAGGTTAGCGGTAAAGATATGCTTCTGCTCTGGACGGAAGTTGGCAAAATCTGATCGATCCTTTTGCAGACTTACTTCTTCCGGGCGCCAAAAATAGCCCAGCATAGTTTGATTAAGTTTATCAAACTCCGGAAATTTAAACGTGTCATAACGCTGTGTATTTTGATCTGCTCCGAAGAACATGTTCTGTTTAGTAAAGTCTACTTTATCTTGATTGAATACGGTTTTTGCCATTATATTTTCCTTATGTCCTATATTATATCTTACTTTGTATTATTTGTCAAGTCAGATTGCACAACTATCGCAAACTTCATCATCGTCTGTATCAATTGTTTCTGTTACAGCAAGAGGTTCTTGTGTTGGTTCTTCGGCTATTTCACCGTCTGTCTTATAATCATATGTGTTTTGATAGTAACTTGTCTTCCAACCAAACTTGTAAGTATTCAGTAAGTCTTTTATCATAACACTCATTGGCACTTCGTTGTTTTCAAAGTGCGTTGGATTATAACTCCAGTTGCCTGAAATTGCTTGGTCAAAGAACTTTTGCATTACAGCTACAATATTAATGTAACCTTCGTTACTAGGCATATCCCATAGTAAAGTGTAATGTTGCTTGAGGCTTTGATATTGCGGGACAACTTGTTTCAAAGGACCTTTCTTTGATTTCTTAACACTTAGATATCCCCTAGGCGGCTCAATTCCATTTGTTGCGTTAGATACAACACTTGAACTTTCTGACGGCATCTGTGCAGACAACGTGCTGTGTCTAAGACCGTGCGTTTTAATATCATTTCGCAAACTTTCCCAGTCATAGTTTAACTTGTTTTCTACGATAGTATCAACATCTTTTTTATAAGTATCAATTGGTAAAATACCGTCTGAATACTTTGTGCGATCAAAATATTCGCAAGCGCCTCGCTCTTGCGCTAACTTATTTGACGCTTTTAGCAAGTAATACTGGAATGCTTCTGTAAGATCGTGTACTAACTTCCATGACTGTTTATCGCTATACTGTACTTGATTTTTAGCTAGATAATGAGCAAGTCCGATATACCCTACACCAAGTGAACGTCTTGCTTTAGTCGACTTTTCAGCCGCTAAGATTGGATATCTTTGATAATCAATAATTTCTTCTAGAGCACGAACAGCAAGTTCACACAGCTCGTCTAAGTCATTCAAATCTTTAATTATGCCTACATTAATGGCACTTAGAATGCACAGTGCAATCTCGCCCTCTGGATCATCAATATGATTTAATGGTTTAGTAGGCAATGTAATTTCTTGACACAAGTTACTCATGTACACTGTGTCTTTGAACGAACTGTGTGTGTTAGCGTGGTCTACGTTCATGATGTAGATACGTCCTGTCTCTGCACGTTCTTTGACCAATGCGGAAAACAACTCCATCGCTGGTATACGTCTCTTTTTAATACTTGTAGCACGTTCATACTTTTCGTATAGTTCTTGGAATTTGTCTGCATCGCCAAAGTATGCTTCATACAAACCAGGAACATCATGTGGCGAGAAAAGAGTAATATCTCCCCCAGATAACAATCTTTCATACATTGTTTTGTTAAGTTGGATTGAATAGTCTAGCTTGCGCACACGGTTGTCTTCTGTGCCTTTGTTGTTCTTTAGCACAAGGATGTCTTCAATCTCTTGATGCCAAAACGGGAAGTGTGTTGTAGCTGATCCGCCACGTACACCGTTTTGTGTACAGCAACGTACTGTACTTTCGAATTTTTTAAGGAACGGAATGATTCCTGTGTGCGCTACTTCTCCGCCTCTGATTTTTGAGTTGACGCCTCTGATGCGGCCTGCATTGATGCCGATACCCGCTCGCTGTGCAGTGTATCTACCAATCGACATATCGCTAGCGAAGATACTATCAAGGGTGTCGTCACTGTCAACAAGGACGCAACTAGCAAACTGTCGCACAGGCGTTCTGACCCCGGCCATGACTGGTGTCGGGATATTGATTTTAAAAAGTGAGGTCGCATCATAGTATCTCCTTACATAATGCATACGTGTTTCTGCAGGATAGTTTGCAAACAACGTAGCTGCGATCATCATGTACATGTGCTGAGGAGTTTCAAATATTTCGCCTGAGGAACGATCTTGACATAGGTACTTGTCTACTACTTGGCGAAGTCCAGCATAGGTAAAGTTTTCATCACGCTTGTGACGAATATAACCATCAAGTGTTGCAAGTTCTTCTGCGGTGTACTTCTCGAGAATTTCTGCATCATACACGCCGCGTTCGATATTTCTAGAAATCATTTCAGCTAGAGATAGCTTTTCAAACCCGCCAAACACTTCCTTGTACACTCCGTACAGCAACAATCTTGAAGCGGCATATTGATAATTAGGAGTTTCTAAACTGATTAGATCATTTGCTGACCTAACTAATAAATCTTGAATTTCCTTAGTTGTCATTCCGTCCGAAAATTGAATTCCAGCATTCATTTGGATCAAACTACTACTAACGTTAGCTAGTCCCTCACATGCAAAATTAACTACTTTATGGATTTTTTGGATATCTAGGCGTACCCTATCGCCATGACGTTTTACAATGCTAAGGTCTTGTTTCATTCTTTTCTTTTTCCTTTTTATCAAAAAATATTTAGTGAAGCGGCGGCATGTGATATATCTTTTGTGATATTACACTTTGTGGAAGTTCGTCGATGGAAACTGCTTCTGTATCGTATCCCAAGACCATACTCCTGTCCAAATATACTAGGTACATTACTTGTTCTTTTTCAATGTCCTTACTGATATGTATCTCTACCTGTGACTCACTAAACCTATCGGTTAATTGTAACGTATACGCACAAAGTTGTGCGATTTCATACTCAGTAAATGAACTGTTTTCAATTAGATTCCAAGGTCCTAATTGTGTATTTGGATCAAACGGATTGCATTTGCGACTACTAATCGGCAAGTCGTTTAAAAATTTTTGTAACAAAGAAAATGGCCGCGGATGTGTTTCTAATGTGTTCCGAAGATCTCTCCATACTTTGACTTTATCTTCAAATTTTAATTTGTACATTAACTTATGACTTTGATTTTAAAATTAAATTCGCCCTGATCATTTGTTGTAGAGTTTAACATGCTGATAATAAGTGTGTCAACCCCTGATGCACCATCGGTGTCTACCATAGCAGCTTGGAACTGTAGATTGCTTTCGTATGCAACATCACCTTGGTAACTATGATCGTCTATAAAATTAATTGCATTACTGTTAGACTTGTCTAACTGAAATGTCATTACACCTGTTCTTTGTGCATTTACAATAGCACTATAATAAGAATATTCAACTTCATAGGTTCTATTATAATCGCCTGGCAATCTAAACAAATAGGTATAAGAACTTGCTTCGGACATTTCTAGACTATGCCAGCCTCCGATAGTCGAAATTACTTTACCTTTGATTTCTGAAACATATTTGCTGTTTGTAATGTATGTTTGGTTGTAGGACAAGTCAGCTGTTCTAGCAAAGTAATCTTCAACACTACTGTTTCCTGATTGTACAAAGTCAATCACACTGTATTGTGCGTTGCCTTCGTTGCCGCCGACGTTACCGACTCCTTCATAATTGTTGTGAGAACTAATATTATTAGTTCCGTTTGTAATTGCAATTGCTTCTCTATCAATGTTTGTAAAGGCAGATTGACTGATCGTGTTCTTGCACGGTCCTGTGCTTTGTCCAGCTGAACCAATTGCTGTGTTTTCGCCAAACACAACTCCTTGGCCAATATCTTGGAAATAACAACAATGCCAGTGATTATTGTACACATCATCATCACTTGAAATAGCAACACTTAATCCGCTAACCATAACATGATCAAACTTGTTTTTTTGAGTGCCTACTAGCGAACTTAGCGAGTTTAATTTAAACCCTGCGTTAGTTGAAGTAATAGTATCTCCAGTTGTCCAAGGACCTGTGATTTTAATTTCTTTAAAATGACTATTCTTACAACTATCTAATACAATAGCCGGCTGTGTTGTACTTACGGTACTAACAGTTATTCCTTCTATATGAATATTAGTTGGTTGATTATCTGCTGTATTACTACTTCCGTCAGTATATGCTCCCGGAGTACTTGATCCATTTACTGTTGAAAATGCTAAATTATCCCCAGTCATAGTAAACTTTGTCTTGTCCATTCCTGCTCCGATAATACTAGCGTATGGAGGAATTTTAATAGTGTCACTGATTGTATACACACCTGCAGGAAAATAAAGTTTAACTCTGCTTTGTTCTGTGCCTTTGGTTGAGTTATTAATAAACAGTTGGTCAATGGCTCGTTGAATTGCCACAGTTTGATCTGTTCCGTCGCCGTTACCGCCAAAGGATCTAATGCTTACGATTTCGTCTAGTCTAGATTGTAATGTTCTTTTGATAGGGGATGTTGCACTAGCACCTGTCTGTACTGTGACTCCGTTTAGATAGGCATACGTGTTTGCAAGAGTAAAAAGATCGTCGTGCTCAGTAATTACTTTAGTGTTACCAACTGCCGGAGCACCTTCAGCAACACTACCGTTACCAATGTACAGTTCTCTCGAATCAACAGCCCAACCAAGTTCGCCGCCTGCAAGTTGTGGTATTCCCGAACCTTGATTTTTTTGTCCTCTACGTACCTGTATCCTGGAGATCTGCACCACGGCCATATCTCATCCTCCTAAATTTATTACTAGTATTTATGCGTGTTGCTCGTAGAATTGATAGACCCTGTTGTACCACTCGTTGCGCCATTCGTCATATTCGTGTGGCCAAAGATCAAATTGTAGATATTGTTCGCCGCCTAGCGCCATTGAATCATCGCCACGAGTACACATAAACACGTGTCCTTCTCGAATATCTGTACCATATATTTCGTTGTGTGCTTCTGCATATGCAACCATTTGTAGGTAATAGTCCACTACCCACTCTGGTTTCTTAACTTTGTTTGATTGCTTAAAATCCATGATAGCAGGATTGCCTTTGTATTGACCAACTAAATCTGTTGTGCCAGCATACATTTGCGGCATGTATAAGTTAATTTCACTACCCCAAATTTCATCTACATCAATCATAGCACAGTCACGAATTTGTTCCGCCATACGATGTGCTTTGATTGCAAAAGGATTACTTCCAGGAGTAGGCCATTCACCAAACTCAATATAATCTTCAAGATACTTGTGCATGCGTGTACCAACGCCTGCGGCTTCTGTAGTAATTTCTTGTGCTTTCTTTTCGCCTACACGCTTGCGCCATGCAATAAGATGTGTTTTATCTTTAGTGGCATCAAGAATAGTTGTTACGCTTGCAACTGCTCCGCCGTCTGGAGTAGCATACAATCTCTTGCCGTTTATTTCTTTACGTGATATTGGTTGGTAATCAAACTTTTCTGTAATTAAACTCATATTCTCACTTTATGTTAAAGTCCCAAACTAGGGCTCGTCTGTTATCTTCTGTTGGGTATGCACCGTGCCATACCCTATCATCCATTATAACCACTCTGCCGGGTGCAGGATGGAACTTGTGATCGTATGTATATCCATTTTGATCTTGCAAAACAGTATACAAGCATCCGTTGAAGCGATTATCTTTGGTAGGAACAATGTTATCAAAGAACATTACACTAGATGCAAATCTTTTATTTGTCTGTCCTACTTTATCTGTTGAATGAAAATGACCAGCTTGCCAGCCTCCTGGAAAATAATTAAGTGTCCAGGCTTTGTGAGCTTGCTCGTCTGTTCTTTCTTCTAGTTGTGTTATAGGCATATTCAACTGAGAAAAGATGTCCAACAACCATTCTTTGTATTCTTTTCTTTCTCTAGACCATTCTTCATTTTGCAAAGGTTTTTGTATGCCATTGACCGTACAAGATCCAGTAGAGATATCTGCTGACGTAAAATCAAATAATTTTTCCATATCTTTGTAATAAGGATAAATTGCAGATACTACCCAGTGCTGATTTGGAACAGCATAGAATTCGATGTCATTTATTTGTTTTAATAGACTCAATGGAAACTCCTATTCTTTAAGTATATAACAAAAGTCTTAGGAAGTCAACAGTTTATTTGAGTGCGGCTTTGGTTGCTCTGTCAGCCATTTGGTCAACGGTCTTGTCGTCGTCTGGTTCTCTAGGAGTTTCTGCGCCAGCGAGAACAACACCGTCTTGATCAAAGTTATTAACAAGATCTTTTACTCTTGTGTCGTTGTTATATGCCTGAACAAAACTGTCTTTGTCGAAGTGTTCGCTGCCTACATTTGAAAGAATGTCGTTGAGTTTTTCCCAACTAATTTTTGTTGAGCCTTGTTCTAACTCTAGATAGAGCACTTGTGATAGTTTATCGTAACTTTCAGACTCGTTTACTTTTTTTTTGAATCTGATAGCATCTTGCCTAGACGTCTACTTAGATCGATACTTTCTCTTTTCTCTCTATCTGCTGGCTCGTCTCCTCCAGCGGATGCATCTGCTGTTGCAAATTCATCTTCGTCGTCTTCAGGGGCGTCATCTTCTGCATCGACTGGCTCCATTTCTAGATCCATTTCGTCGTCTACTTCATCGCCCATTGTTTGAGGTGCACCTTCGCCTGTTAAAGTAGCTACGCCACCTGTCAAAGCATCTCTAGTACTTTCCAATGATGTAAACAGTTCTTCTAGCGCAGGTTTAACTGCGGCAATAAACTGTTCAGATTTTTCAATACCTAGTTCGTCTTTAATTTTATCGCCTAGTTCTAACATTGATTCGGTTTGCATTTCTGCTGTGTCTTCCATCCAACTAGTAACACGATCAACCATATCTTTAGCTGCCATTACTAGTGTTGCCTCTTGTTCAGCACCTTCACGTACAACAGATTCTTTCTTGGCTCCTACGTTAGGGTCCTCGTCGTCTTTGTCTGCCCACGGTGGAACTCCGTCGCCATCTCCGTCTGGCATACTACCTTTGCCTGACTTAGCTTTTTTATCTTCTGGCTTCTTGCTTTTATTCTTTTCTTGATATGCTTTAAGACCTGCTGGAACTTCACCTTCTGCCATCTCACGCTCTGCAATCTCTGCATTTACAACATCAAGGAACATTTTACTTTTTTGATACGTATCACTTGTAGAAACGCTGTCAAAACTTTCATTAGTTTCAACTTGAAAAAGTTTTGTTCTCAATTTGTTACGAACGTCTTCTAACTGTTCTGTAGTAAATGCATCTACATTAACTGTTTGTCCGAATCTCTTAGCCAAACTTTCATTTAGTGTCTTGACCGTAATAGGTTTTGAAAATTCTGAAATAAGCATTACTGTATGTTCCTTGTCATTATAGTTTTATTTATCAAATATAAATGTTTCTATTGCTTCTAAAGCGGTCCAACACTTCTCCATAGCAATATCAAACTGTATTTCTGCGGTGTCTTTTTTAATATTGTTTTTTGAATTCTCGTATGATCTTTTGGCAAATACAGCATCCATGTAGTATTTACTCGCTCGGTCGTCAAAATTCATTACACTATTAATGTGTTCTTGTTTTTGTTCTATTGTTAGTTTTGCTATAGCAAGAGCTGCCGCTTTAGTAAATGTTGTAACTATGTGGGAGTTTGTTTTACAATCAAAAAGTTTATAACCTTTTTTGTGTTTTCGAATTGCAATATGCTTTAGACGAATGCTGTTGCCTTTTTCGTAAGGAATCGCCACTCGATCTAAACCAGTAGTTATTACACGATCTAATTCTTCTGCTAATTGTTCATTGAAGATCATTTGCTACAACCAATACAGTCCCGTTATTCACTATTTTACTTAATAAACATTTACGAATCAAAGATTCAATTATGAATCTGTCTCGTTCTGAAAAACTATGTATTGGTCGTACCGAACTACATTTTTTCAACACTTGTTTCTCCTCATTGGAAGTTTGAATGTCGAAACTTGATAGTAGTTCGTTTAATTTCATTTTTGGATTAGCTGTTGCACAGCGCCTTTAATTTGGTCTGAGTCCTTTTGATAAACTATCTTTGGTCCTTTTTTGTTTTTAGGATCAGCTATTGTGATTTCGTTTCCTGCTACTTTATCAACTACAGTTTCTTGATCACCTATGTTGAGTTTTGCACCTGGCTTTAACAATTTATTAGCTGCCATAGTGTTTGTTTTTTGTGCTACTTTTTGTGCGGCTTTCTCCTGTGCTGTTTTAGGAGGATTAGCTGCGTTAGTTGCTGATTTTACGGCATTTCCCATTGCCTTTCCAACTCTGCCAACAGCCGAAGAAACTACTTTGCCAACTTGACCCACTGTAGGAATCGCTTCATTAGTATTTTGGCTAAACTCATAAAACCTCATTTCATTCTCCTACGTTTTGTACTACGCTTGGTTGGTTTCATTCTAGTTTTATTTAACTTTGAAACTAACTTTGAACTTGGATTGGTCCTTTTAGTAAATCTCGACTTGATCTTAATTAAAGGTGACTTCTTTGCCTTTGTTTTTTTAAGAGCTTGTTTACTAGCAACGTTAACCGGAGTCGAGCACGTTTGTGCTTTGGCAACAATACGACCTTTCTTTTGTCCTGAGTTACAGCGATACTTGCGAACAAGTTTACCACCTTGGCGACTAAAGATTTGCGTTGCGCCTTCTGTGATGTCGGTAATATTCATCTAGCACTCTTGTTTAATCTTGCAAGTGCAACTGATGCTGGATTAGTTCTTTTGGTTTTGCGAGCTTTCCTAGCAATTCTCGGCCCTAGTCTTGCACGAGTTTTCTTGAGGGTCATGCGGGCTTTTAAATTAGGCGATGCAAAACACTGTGCCATGTTAGACACAATACGGCCTTTTCTCTGACCCATAGAACATTTGTATTTGCGGACGAGTTTTTTACCTTTGCGGCCCCAAACTTGTTTTTCTTGTATTTTTGATGTTATTTCTGTGATCTGCATATGGTATTTATGCAGGATGTTATTGAAAGGATATTAATAGAACTACGATAGTAGATAATAGGCCTGCAACAATAGTACCGGTTGCACCAATCAAGACTTTCATCATAGACTTGTTGCCTTCTTGAATATCATTGTGTATATCTTCAACTTTAAGCTCAATCTTGTTAAGACGTGACTCAAGATTTTGATATCTCTGCTCGCACAAATCAACATGTGCTTCTAAACTTTCTCTTTCTAGTTTGGTGGCTCTTGCCATAACCGAATCTCCGTTCCTATTTTCTCTGGAAGGGGCCTTACTTTGTACCTAAATGATTATGTGATGTTTGCCTATTCTATTACTATGTTTTGTTGTTTGCCTTGTGCTCTAAACACATTATTATTTATCTTAATGGTTTCATTTAGACCCGAAACAACCGGAACTAGGTCGAAATCTTTTAATAAGTCAATAGGATTAGGAAATTCTTGACCTTCATCTATCTTGCATTCCAGTGTCCAAACATGATGGCTTCCTTTGTAGTCTTCGCCAAAGCCTAGCTTTTTTAATTTTGCTGTTGATATTTTTTCAACAGTAGGAGACTGATCAAAATAAATGTTAGTCCTTAGAGTTAAGGTTTGTACAAAAGTCATAAAGTTTGCTTGTTGATTGATCGCAATATTATCCATGCTATTACTTTTATGTTGTTTAGTTTCTGTGATATCAATCAAGGTATAGACTTTCATAAACTTACTTATTGCTGATAAAAAAAGAGCCACTTAAAAAGTGGCTCTTTAGTGTGACGCCTTCCGTTGTCACGGTTCCTAAGGTAGTAGGAATCTTATGCTGCGTTAAGACCGATGAATGTGCCTGGCTCAGTTACTGTTACAACTGCGTTTCCGCCTGCTGCATCTTTCCAAATACCTGCACCTTCAATAAGACCTGTGTCTTCGATGATGTGGCCTAGACGTGCTGCAATTGAAGTAATGTCATTTGCATGACCGTCCATTACAACTACTAGTTCTTCACCGTCTGCTGCAAACTCAGCTAATAGTGGGCTTAGTGCTCTTAGCATTCCACGTGCTGTACCTTCGGTGATTGCTGTGCCTGCGCCGCCTGCTTGTGTGTCAGCTGTTGCTGCTGTTTCTAGTACGATTTTAAAAACTTTTAGTTGAGCTGTGCTTACTAAATCTTCTAGTGCGATTAAATCGCTGTTTACTCTTGTTACTCCTGCCATTTTCTTTCTCCTTTTCTTGAAATGACACTTCGTTACTCTACGAAGTTGTTATAAGTATTTAGCTTAGAAGAAAAAAAACTACTTTTTAGGTTCTTTTTTGGCTCGATTTTCTAAATTTCTTAACTGTTGGGCAAATCCTGGTCCAGCTTTAACTATGTTGTCTATAACTTGTATTGCAGGCAAGTATCCCTGAACTACACTTGAAGGGATGCTCTTGCCGTCCTTAGCTAATTCTAAAAACTTTTTAGTCATCATTAAGTTTTTGGTTCCTACAAGATATCTATACGACAACATATCTTGTCCTGTTACAGCAATGTCCGGAACACTAACTTTTGGTTCTGAATCACTTACTGTGCTAGTTTCTAAATTTTTATCAGCGGCTAACTTTTCTAAGTTGTCAATAATATCACTTGAACGTAGTTTTGCTCGTGATGCGAATAATAACCTGGTTACTATTGCTTTACGATTTACTCGGTTTAGACTTGCCCAATTGAATACAGACCTGCGGATTGCCTTGTAGTCTGAATTAGTAATACTCAGTGCGGCTTCTATTTTAATAAAAGTTTCTGCATCAGATCTATCAACAGCACTTCCGTTTGATAGTTTAGACATATAACCGTTAAATCGCATTGTAGGAAAGTTTGTGCGTTGTCTTAGAGTCATTGCAGCGCCAGGATCTTTTAGTTTATTTAGAGCAACTTCGTCACCATTTACAAAATAAACAAAATTATGCAGGTCAGTCCCGTTCATTTTAAACTGGGAATAATCACTATCTTTAGTTTTCTTTGCATAGTTTACAGCCGAAACACTGTGTGTAGGATATTTTCTTAGCAATTCAAGAACCAGCATCGTGAGATACAGACGCTGACCACAATCGGTATAGGTCAGCGATCTTACATTGTTTTGATCACGGGTCAATCTCGCTTCGTGTAGTTCCTGTAAAAACTTCATCTTATTTCATATATTTTTGAACAAAGTTTTGTACAATTTGTTTTGGATTGTCTGAAAGAACATCTTCTAATCCTACTGAACTTTGAATATCTTTTTGGAACTGAGCGCGGATAGTGCTTTTAACATTGTCTGTTCTTGCTAGCATACCTAAAGTTTTAGCTTGTTCTGGACTTATGTTAAATGTTTTGCCGTCGTCAGTCTTGACCGAACGAACAGGATCTTTAATATCATCTCCCTGACTTTGAACAATTTTTTCTAACTGGTCTGTCATAGGATCTTCATCGTATCCTTTACCCATAGTTGCATCATCATCTTGATCTAGTTCTGACCCTACTCCGCCTAGTTCTAAATCATCAAATTCACTTTCATTAAGCAAATCAATTAATTTCATTTGTTTCTCCTATCGTTCTATAGCTCTGTTCGCAGCACTAAATCCTGCTCTGTTAACTAATTTAATATCGCCTTCGGGATGTGCTAGTACATAGCCTTCGCCGCCTGACTTTCCAGCTGTTTTTGCTTTAACGGTTCCTGGTCTGCTGTCTAAATCAGAAATAATACTATCTTTAACTTTCATTATTCCTGATATAACTTCAAACAACGATGTCCATGCACTCATGTTCTGTTTAATATATTCGATAATCTTTTGTTTCTTACCTTGGCTGATGTCTTTTTTAGTATCTAACCATTTAATAAAGTCGCGCCCAAGATTATCAAGACCTGTGTCTACTTTGCTGTTCATATACTTATAAATGATTTTAGGAAAGTCTTTCATTTTCATTTGTGTAAGTTTGTTTACATCTAATAAACTATCAATATCAGCAGAGTCTTTTTTAATAATTTGTGCAAGTCTATTAATTTCTGAATTATCAACTTGTGCAGGCTCTTCAATAGTCACAGGCGGTACCACTAATAAATCATTGCCTTGGAATATGTCTAAGTCTTTTAATGGCTGTTCACTGCCGTCTGCATTTACCATTCTGTGTACAACTACACCGGCGGTTGATCTAGCAATCTTTTTACCTAGATCGCTTTCAACATCTATAGCATATTCAACAATATTTGGTTTGAACACAAAGTTTTTATCTTGTACTGGCGGAGTATCATAGTATAACAGATCACCTTTGAAGTATCCTCTATACTCTTCAGGAACTGCCTTTTCAAACACACCGAATGCTTGTGCCATGTTGTTCGCAAATGCAATACGTTTAGGATCGTCTTTGTTTTTACCACCGCTTCGATTGAGAAGTTCTTGTTTAAGTGCTTCTGGATCAGTTGTTCTGCCAACTCCGCCTGACTTAATAAACCCTCCTTTGTCTGTGAATACAAATTCGCCATTATCATTTCGTCCAAAAACAACCGCTGGTGATCCATCCCATTTTAGTGTTACATTGTTTTTGCCTTCTTGTGCCATATTACGTAAACTTTTTAAAGCTCTAAGTGCTCCTTGTGACCCTTGTAGATACACTAGGTCTTCTGCATGATCAATGCGAGCACCTTCTGTAAGTTGTATGCTTTCTGTAAATTTATTGTAAAATTTTAGACCGCGTTTTTTATCTATTGTTTTTATCTTGTCATTTTGAACGCTAGTCCAAATTTTTCTTTTGTCGTCATAGGTCCAAATGTTTTTTTGCTTGTCAACAAAAGAACTTCCTGATTTAATATCTTTAGTGTCTTTGCTGTCGCTAGCTTTTCCTACTACTGGATCACTGGTAATGCCAGCTGTCTTTTTAACAGCATCAACTCCTTTTGATATTTTATCGCCAACTTGGCCCGGGATTGTTTTTGCTCCGCCTGCTTTTTTATATTCTCCTGGCATATCTTTTAATTCACCGCCTGGAGAAAATGTTGATCGGCCTGCTTTGTATCCTGCATATCCCGATTTTGCCGCGTCTCGCCCTATCATGTACGCCTTGCCAGCTGTTTTAGCGGCAAGTTTTCCTGCTCCTTTGATTGCTTTCCCTACAAACTCGTCTGTGCGTTTTCTCTCAGCTATTCTAATTCCTGCCCTAAGAGCATTAGTATGTTCGGGTACCAATTTACCCTGCTTTTCCATATTCTCTTTCCAAGGAGCAATTAGTTCATCGTAGTTAGGATCACCTTTTAACTTTGCCAACATACTTTCAACAGTATGGGTATCTGGTTCTTTAGCACCTTTGCCCAATAGTATCTCTGCAATCTCATCCCAGTTGTCTGCAACAACAGCATCACCGTTGTTAGGATCAACTATGCCCTTTGTAGGACTAAACTTGTAACCTCTGCCTCTTGCGAGACTAGACAGTAGTACAGCTCTGTCTGCTCCAGTATAGTTTTCTGTGCCGCCACGCTTTGCACCTTTTTGTAGTGCAGGATTGTCTGTCAGCATAAAGTCTGTTTGTACAAAACCGTTTTTAGGATTGCCTTTTATAGGTGTGCGGAAGTGTACTTGATTTCCAGCATCTTTGATCCATCCTGCTTCGAAGGTCCTGCCCTTATTCATAATCTCTAAATCAGGGATGCCTTGCTTTTGACACCACGCACTAAGTTTTGCTATTATTTCTTCTTTAGGCAATTCCCTAGTATCTGTGTTTAGATCTAAATCACCAGATGAGTTCTTTTTAAATGTTCCATCTGGATCTGTTTTTGTACCTGTAGTTCCTAGAAATTCTTTTTTAGTAAACTTAAATCCGAATGTACTATTAAGCCAATCTATTGTTGGTTGTACATCAGCTGTAGCAATTCTTGATGCAATTAATTCCTTTTCAGGTTCTGTCTTAAAAACATTGCCGCTTTCTTTAAGAATCATTTTTCTTTGCCTCGTTTATTTTATTAATGCCACGCTTAAACTTGCGAGGATCGGAACTTTTAACACTATTAATAAACCGTCTTTCTAATTCTAGTGCTTCCTCCGGATCATAATGGTCGGAAATCTTTTCAAATAGATTGATAACACTTTCAATTAAATTTTGACCAGTTGTCTCGATAAGATGTGCATTATCGCGATTCAAATTTAAATTGTTTAGCTCTTCTAATATCGATCGAGTATGTTTTTTCATTTATTACGGCTCCGTAATGTATTTAGCGTAGTGTTACGGTAAATATGCATATAGATGAAGGAGGGCATCATGTCTATTATTAACCTTACTCTCGCTCAGAGAGGACTGTTGTTTGCTAAACTTGCTAGTATTGCGTATTTTAATGCTAAAGAAGCAAAAAGTCAAGCAAAAAAATTAGGATTTACTACAGTAGAGTTTTATGATAAAGCAGGGGCACAGGCTTATCGCTTTATGAACAAAGTCGATCTTGTTATTATTTGTCGCGGTACGGAGCCAACAGAATGGAATGACATCAAAGCAGACCTAGACGCTGTACCTGTAATGGCAGAGACTGTTAGTCGTGTACACAGAGGTTTCAAAGCAGAAGTTGACGAGCTATGGCCAATGGTTATGGAAGATGTTCAAAGAGAAGGTGACGAACGAGATGTTTGGTTCTGTGGGCACAGTCTAGGAGCAGCAATGACTACTATTATGGCAAGTCGTTGTTTCCACGATCCAGACTTACCAAATCCTGTGGAAGTACACACCTATGGTTCGCCTCGTGTAGGATGGCCAGGATATGTTAAGGGGTTAGGCATGACACATCATCGTTGGGTAAACAACAATGATATCGTAACCAAAGTTCCAATGGCTATCATGGGTTATCGTCATCACGGTATCGAACATTACATTGATTCAGAAGGTGATGTTGATCAAGAAAAGGGCTTTGCTCGCTTCTGGGATGGCTTCCAAGGGTTCTGGAGAGGACTTGTTTCAGGTAAGGTTGATCAAATCGACGATCACAATATGAGTAACTATATTGCTCACTTGGAGCGTTTTGCTAACAAGTAACGAATGACCGTTGCCACTGACAGTATGCCTGCCCAACACAGATATACTGTCAGTCCACTTCCGCCTGTGAGTTCTAAGAGCTCAGTTCTACTAAAAAACGATCCTGCTACACCTAGGCTTACCAGCATAAAAGCAAATGCCACAGCCCAACAAATTAATAAGTTCAATAACAGTTTCAATCCAGTATCCCCTTAATAACAAAACTCGGACGCTCGTCGTATTCCTCTCTGAAGTATGGAGGTATCTTGATGTCACTGGAGAAATACCAATGACTGCCATTTGCAGGATCTCCCACACTCTTGTTGCTTATTCTGCACACACAGGGCAAATGAGTCCAACCCATTAGAGGCATCATATACACACGATGATTGCCACTGTCTAATCTTATGGTTCGTTCAATAATGTTTACCCAGATAATGATAGGATCCTTCACACCATTGCGATCCACGTCTCTACCCAGCTCAACCATGTCCAGTGCATCTACAGGTGTAGGAGGCATCGCGGCCCATTGTAATAGTTTTTTGATTGATATCTGCTCAATTACATCCATGTCAGTCCCAGTATTTGTCTCCGTCTATGTTGTCCCAGTATTCTTCGTTGTTGCGATTCCAAAAGTTCTTTATCAAATACCATGCCATGCCAAAGTATCCCATCTTCTGAAAACGTCTGCTGTCCTGTCCGAAGTGATGATTAATTAACTTGAACTTTTCTGGCTTGTACTGCTTGCTTAGGAAGAAATCTTCGGAAGTAACATAACGGCAAGGAAAGCCTCCCAGTTCTTCAAAGCGGTCTCTGCGTGTGAGCATGAACGCACCCACCGCAAACGGCACTGAATACTGCATGAAGCTGTTGACGATGTTGAACAGGGTAAATCCTATTCTTGCTCGAATGTCTCCGTCATAGCATTTGATATACATGCCCAGCAAATCCAAGTCGTGCGACTCAAAGATGCACACACTGTCTGCTATTTCTGTGTGGGTAAAGAAACGCACGTCAGCATCTATGAACAGGATGTATGGTGTTGTCGCATGCTTTGCACCATTGTTCTTGGCTTCTGAAACAGGTCCGCCTTCAACCACTTTGATGTTGAGTTTGTGCTGTTTCTGTTTGCGTTCGATAACCTTGCGAGTGTCATCGTCACTGGCATCTGCTATAATGATTTGAGTGTCGGCTACCTGCTTTGCTAGATCGTCAAGTAGATGTCCAATATAGTCCTCCTCGTTCTTAGAGGGTATGACTATGGTTATCTTGTTCTTCAATGTCATCCGGTTTTCCATCGTTGTTGTATTCGTAAAACAGTATTTCCCAGCGTCCGTCGGTGTGTTCTAACAGAGCTGAACAGCTCTCGACCCAGTCGCCATCGTTCATGTATTCTATGCCGTTTATTTCTTTTATCTCTGCTGTGTGAATATGTCCACAGATAGCACCATCGTAGCCTTTCTTATAACAATAGTCTGCGACGTGCTCTTCGAATGAGTTGATGTAGTTCACAGCACCCTTAGTTTTTGATTTGAGAAACTTGCTTAGGCTCCAGTAAGGCATGCCAATCCAGCCGCGAACTGTGTTGAAGTGTGTGTTAAACCATATCAGTGTGTTGTATGCCGCATCGCCCAAATGCATTATCCACTTCTTGTTTGGCATCATCAAGCCATCAAACATGTCGCCATGAACAACCAAATACTTCTTGCCGTTCACCGCACGATAATCATAACGGTTTAGTATTCGAATGCGTCCTATGTCGATGTCGTATGACAGGAACTTGCGGATAACTTCATCGTGATTGCCCAGTATGTAATACACTTTGGTATCACGCTTGGCTGCTGTGAATATGCGTCTAATAACATTGGCGTGGCTTTGTGGGAAATACCAGCGTTTCCTCAGTCGCCAGCCGTCTATGATATCGCCAACTAGGAATAAGTTATCACAGGTGTTTTCTTTTAGAAAGGCACAAAGAGCATCGGCTTGGCAACCACGAGTGCCTAAATGTATGTCTGAGATGAAGATGCTCTTATAATGAGCCATAGCGTGTGTCCTTCTGCTTACGTATTTATAAGCAGAAAGACTACACCTTTGTTACAATGATTAGAAACCGTCGGCTAATGTCCACTTGGGATTAAAAGACTTGCCTTTCGCTTTACGGTCTAAGATTTTGGCTAGTTCTAGCTCACGCAGTTTGCGTATCATCTTGCCGTCGTGGGAAAGAGAAGCCGAATACATTTCTTTTAATAGTTTTGATTGTTTCATGTGCTTTCTCCTTTCTTACTACATATATAGTATATATGCAAATTGTACGACTTTTAAATGGTTAGTTTATTCTTTGTATAAATACCGAGGCAAGATACGTTCTCGACCTGACAACTTGGTAAGACAAGTCGCGCTCGCGATAAAAAGCATCATTACGATAGGAGACTAAAATGATCAAGATGGCAGAAATGCTTGGTCGTGTAATGATGACTGCGGTCAATCAGCCACGCACCAAGAACAAAGAAGAAGACCTTTGGAGATACGCAGAAATAGAATATAAGAAAGATGCACTCTTTGCTTATAACAGTTTGATGTCAAGTCGAAAGCCAACAAAACATTAAACAAGAAAGCATCCCTTAGGGGGTGCTTTTTTATGCCTTAGAAATTCTAATGACACCCATGCAAAAATAACATGTACGGTATGCACAAATAACAGTTGATTTTTGTCAACCTTTAAACTATAGTAGTATAAATAAACATGTTGCACAGCAACAAAGCGTCTTCAGCTTGTAAAAAATGAAGGGCATGTCCTATGCCATAAAAAGGTGACGCCGGAAGAGACCGGGGTACGTGACGAACCTTAGAAGCACACACACATACAAAGGAAAATAAAATGACTAATATAACAATGGCGGCTGACACAATCGGCTTACCAGTTATTGCAAACTGGTTCAAAAAACTAAACGCAAAAATGGCTCAGAGAGCAAAAATCCAAACTACAATCAATCAACTATCAGCACTAACCGATCGCGAACTACGTGATTTAGGTATTAGCCGCGGTGACATCTATTCAGTTGCACACGGTACAGCCGATATCAAAGAAATTCGTGATGCGAATGCAAATTTGAAGGGGTGGGTGTAATGGAAGTATCACTAGACGCAAAACGCAATGGTGTTGCATTCAGACGTGCAACTTTTAAAAACCCACTACCAAGTATCCTAAGAGGCACAGGCAAAGTATTGCTTAGTGTGCTTATGGGCATTGTCGCATTTGGTGAGTCAGCAGGTAGAGCAAGAGCGGCGGCGGAATTGTCACGTCAGGGCTATCACGAAGAAGCAAGAAACTTGATGCTGCGCAAGGATGAAGTATAATGTGGGAACGTTTTATCAAAGCAATGGAATATCGTGCCTACTGTAAAACTATTCTGCAACTACGTGCGCTTGGACACTACAAAGAAGCACAGCGTATAGCAGATTATAAACACGCATTATATTCTTAAAAACAAAAAAGCGCCAAAAATATAATAGGCGCTTTTTTCTTGACATAAATAAAAGACTACGTTATATTAATAATGTAGTACACACTACACACAGACACATAGGAGAAATACAATGTCAAAAGTAGAAACAACCTACGGGGAAACTATCCTCAAGCAAACGCAAGAACTTGCAGACATGTTCAAGCAGGCAATGCCAAAAGTAAGCACAAATAAAAACGGTTACGAAATCCGCACACAAGTATTAGAAATGGCCAAGGACAATGTCTGGAGCGATTATCATGCTAAGTTTGCAGGATGGGAACAGACTGTAACACGTGATCCAGAAACTGGAGAAGTAGTACAAACTGTTACACTTCCAGAGATTCCTGGAGTGGATCAAGTACTAGAAGCCGCGGACAAGTTCTACGACTTCGTTAACGGTACTACCAATAAGAAATAAATAATATTACAAAGAAGTTAATATAACAATTTCACGGACATAGTCCATACAATAATAAGTACATTACACCAAGCAAGCCCTCGTTCTAGTATCACTAGTTCGGGGGCTTAATCTTTTATAGTGCTGTTTGATTGATGTCGACTGCTACAGCCGATGTTGATGGACCAAATCCTGTTGCATCTTCTGCTTCAAATCTCAATCCTGTGTCAGTGAATGCATAGGCAACTTCTACATAATCGTCTGCGTCAAGAGTCAATGTAAATGCATAACTCAATGTAGTATAGATAAAGTTGTCAGTGGTTGATGTGCGTTTCATTGAACGAGGCACGTCTGTGCCATTCTTTCTTAGCCACACATGGAAAGTTTCGTCGCCTGTTTCGCCTGCTGAATAACACTGGCATTGCACATTAATCGCATACAATCCACTTTGATCCACTACCATTCTACTTGCGGGTGTGCCTAGGCTGATACCACTTGTTTCTACGTAGGTGTCGTCTAATGCAACTACGTAGGCTGTGTTGGTGCTGTCGGCTGTGACGTTTGTAGTTCTTGCAAAGCGGCCATAGTTCATCTTCTGCTCAATGGTAGGACGAACAAATATCTCACCTTCTGTGGCATCTACGTGTAGCACTGCCGCAACTGGAACAACATTGTTAGGTGCTGTGGGTTTGACATTAGTCAACGCACCTGCTGTTGTAGGGCTTACATACAGTATGTTGCCCACTGCCCAACTCTCGCCACCGCCTGTAGTGTCGATTCCACGAACTTTACCAAACACTGTGATGCGTCCGCTTTCGCCATCGCTTAATGTGTGAGTGGCAATGCCCAAACCGTATAGGCTTGGAAATGCTCCATCTGCTTCAAACGGTGCTACTTCTAGTCTGTAGCCATCAGTGTCGTCTGCACCGTCAAATCTAACCACAGCACCGTTGGCTATTTCACTGCCTGTGTTGTTGATTACATAAGCATACTGTTCTTGTCCAACCTGCTGAACAACGCCGTCTGCGTGATGTATGTTCAGTGTGCCATCTTCTGCACTCCAGCATACTGTGCCTTCATCAGTGTGATCGTCAACGTGTGAGGTATCAAAGGTAATAAAGGTTGCGTTAGATACGCCTGCGTCTGTTCTATTTAGAGTAATACCCGTTTCGTCTACGGTAACAACAGTGTCAGTGGCAATCGTCCCATTAGGCACTGTGTAAAACTCTAGTCTACTGCCTCGTGCTGTGGCTGTATAGTTTTCGTTGGCGACGATTCTTAGTCCGCCTACGCCTAGTCCGCCGAAGCCATTGCTGGCCCAACCTGCGGCTGTGACATTGCCCAGTATGTCATCGTCTTGAACTGCGGTAGTAGAAGCATTGGTTCCTCTACCTGTTCTAAATACCAGTTCACCACCTGTGATGCTTCTGTCTGTGTCTATGCCATAGGTGTCTATCACCAATATGGCTGTTCTGTCATCTCTGCCTGTGAACTGTGCCACACTGCCAGTGACTACTGCTGGGGTTTTAGTTAGTCCTGCACCGTTGATAGTGACATTTAACGGTGCTGATAATCCCAGGTCCTCTGAGTTTGATATGTTCAGTGTAGTAGTCGAAGTGTCTCCATCTGCGTTGACGGCAAACACTGGATCTCTATCACCTATGCTACCGTTGGTAGGAAATACATTAAACTCGCCTACAACACTCACACTGCCTGTGCCGTTGGCACGAATGACAATAGGCTCGTTTACATTAGTGCTTGATAGTACTGCGGAGGTAGTTGAGTCTACACCTGGCTCTATTGTGGCACTGAAGTTGCCGAATGTAAAGTCTAGTCCTTCTGAATCAATAACCAGTTGGTTGTTTGCGTTTAGTGTAACGCCGGGACCTAATCTAATACCACCTAAGGCATCGGTTGTGGCAGGGTCAAGTGTGAGATTGTTGCTTCCGTCAAATGTGATTCCGTCACCGTCTTTTACTGCGAGAATGCCTAAACTATCAACTTCTAAACCTTGTCCTGGCTGAACTCGTCCTGGGCTAGATGCTGTTGCTAGTGCTGTGGAACTGAATGGTGTGCCTCCTGGAGTAACGCCATCTGATATTCTTAAACCTGTGATACCAGCATCGTCATAAAACAATCTACCAGCGTGACCTACATAGTCATTAACTGTAACTGCTGCTGAGTTTCTACTTAGGAAGAAGTCATAGACTGCCATTGATTATTCCAGTGGGTCGTCGTCGCTGGCAATGTGAACCACCGCTGGGTTTACACCTGCCATTTTTCTAATATCGTTAAGCTCATTGTCGTCAGAACCACATGCTGACTCGTCATCGTATTGTGAATCGACACCAACACCTTTTTTCAATAGTTCTAGTTTCTGTTGATTAGGTGTCATCATTGTGGGTTCGTCGCTTGGTTCTGCATTGTTTGGTGATAAGACAGCAGCATCTGGACTATCAATTGTGTCTAATTTATCTGCTAATTGTCTTAATAATTCTGCTACTGTCATAATATAAAGATCCTTTTGAATATTTAGTCGTCTGCGTAGTCTATTTCGCCATTGTCCGGAAACTCTGGCGGCACTGAGCTATCTTCTAGTCCTTGCCTGTAATCTTGAACATAGTTTGCCCAAGCTAGTTTAGCGGCGGCTCTTGCTGCTTTTGTTGCCACGCCATTGCCTGTGTCAGTACTGTCTGTGGCGTGAGCAATACCGTTAGGATCGTGTGGATCTGTAGGACGGGTTAGTGCTAGTTGATTTGCACCTAGTGTGTCTAATGCCATGATAAAAACTCCTGTAATGTATTTATAATAAGTATACACATGCTAGATATAAAACCGTTTCAAGATATTATAGATCAACTAAAGGGTCAAGGCAACTATCGTGTTTTCAACGACATTGTTAGAGAACGTGGTAGTTTTCCAGAAGCTATTTGGTATGGTCCATACAATATCAAGAACATAGTTAATTGGTGTTCAAATGATTATCTAGGAATGGGACAACACAAGGTTGTTATTGACAGTATGTATACAGCCCTTGATCAAACAGGAAGCGGATCAGGCGGCACACGTAACATTGGCGGCACTAGTCATTACCACGTAGCTCTAGAACACGAATTAGCAAAGTTACACGCTAAATCAGGTGCTCTATTGTATACCAGTGCCTACGTTGCCAATGAGTGGACACTCATCGCTCTAAGCAAGATCATTCCCGACATTGTGTTCCTTTCAGACTCAAAGAATCATGCTTCTTTGATACAAGGGATCAAACACAGTGGTGCTGACAAGATGATTTGGCAGCACAATGATATGAACGATTTAGAAAAGAAATTACAGGAAGTTTCCGCACAGAACAAAGTCGCCTGCATTGTGTTCGAGTCCGTGTATAGCATGGACGGCGATGTCTCTCCTATTTCTTGTGTCTGCGACCTAGCTCAACAATATGGAGCAATGACCTACATTGATGAAGTCCACGCAGTAGGCTTGTACGGGAGTACTGGTGCAGGATATTTAGAGAAACTGGGTATACAGGATCGGGTAGACATCATCAATGGAACGTTGGGCAAGGCTTTTGGAGTACAAGGCGGCTACATTGCAGGTGAAAGGACTGTCATAGACGCAATCCGAAGTGTAGCCAGTGGATTTATATTCACTACCAGTATGAGTCCTGTGATTTGTGCTGGTGCTTTGGCCTCTATAAAGTATCTAAAAGATCACAACGAACTAAGAGAGCAACAACAAACGCAGGTACAAAAACTTAAAAACAATTTAATACACGAAGGTATTGAAATACATGCAAGCGCCTGTACTCATATTGTGCCTGTTATGGTACGTGACCCTGTGCGTTGTAAAACTATCAGCGACGAACTATTAAACGAATATGGAATTTATTTACAACCGATTGGCTGGCCTACGGTTGCAAAAGGAGAGGAGAGATTGCGCATTGCTCCTACACCCTTTCACACAGACGCTATGATAAGCGATCTAGTAGATGCGCTAGTAAAGGTTTTTAAAAATGTCAATTAAAAAAATGTTATGGTATGTATTGGGCATGGGCTCGTTAGGTATGGCCTATGTAGGATTTGTAGTTCCAGGCATACCATTTTCGATCTTCCTTGTGTTTGCAGCCTATTGTTTTGCAAAGTCGAGCAAGAAGATGCACGATTGGATATACAATCACAAACACTTTGGTCCGTTCCTTACTAATTGGACAGAGAAGAAAGTATTTCCTACCAAGATGAAATACATGATGGTTGCTGTAATGAGTTCAAGTGCAGCCTTCCTATGGTTTAGCACCGGCAATATCAAAGCAACACTGTGGAGCGCAGGCTTTATGGCGCTGGTCGCTCTATGGGCTTGGAAATTTCCCGGAAGTGTTGCTGAATATGAAAAGCGCAAGAAACTAGGCAAGCGCATCGGTTGGATACGCTAGAGGTAAGCTGTCCAGCTAGGATGTGCTATCTGCATAGACAACTGTTTGCGTTTGTTTACTAGATCATAGTAGTCAGGCGCATAAGGAGCACGTCTTGGTTTCATATTGGTTTTGTTGCCTTTGCGACTGTTGCACGGTCCGCATGCCGCTACAATATTAGTCCACGACGTCTTGCCGCCTTTGCTTACAGGAGTCACGTGATCAAGTGTTAGATTACTCCTACCATAGGGTGTCCCGCAATACTGACAGGTATATATATCACGTATAAAAAGATTTTGTTTAGAAAAACGTGGCCTTGCACGGCGCTTCATCATTTCTTTAAGCATGATTACCGCTGGTACACGAGTCTCCCAGGATGGTGAACTTACTATCCAATCGTCATACCATTCAAGCACAGTGCACTTGTCTAACCACATATAGGTGACCGCTTCCTTCCACTGTACAGCACTTAGCGGAAGATACGATACTGGTTGGGCATCAGCGTTCAAAACTAAAACGTCAGACACTTTTTACTTCTCCAATGTGTCAAAAACTCTTGTTTACTAGTATATTTATAGATTTTTTTGACTGTTAATAATATTGTAATACTTTACAGTCACACCACAGTGTTGTCAATTAACAACTGATCCATCATTTGATCACTGGCCAACTGAATACCCATCTTCCACTGATCTTCTTCATCTTCGTTGTAAAAAATTTCGTGATTGGGCTCTACCAACAACCAAGCCTTGTGTTGATACAGTTCTTCCTGAAGCTGTTTGACTCCCCAAGTGCTCATTCCGGCTATCAGTCTCCAACAGGCAGGTAAGTTGCCATCTACCATCTTGTCCAGCATTAGTTCGTCTGAACTAATACAATTGCCGTGGGTCACAGGAATAGTGTTTGTGCTGTTCCATTCATCAGTGTGCAGGAGTATTAGGCTCTGTTCACCCACTGGACCGCCTCTGTACACACTGCCAGTGGCACCTGTGTTGTAGATGCCACGTAGGCCCTGAAGCCTGTCAATGGTGAGATAACTGGGCTTGTTGAGAATCAATCCAAACACTATGAGATCTGTTTGTTCATAAAGATAAACCACAGTCTGTGCAAAAGTTGGATCTCGCATGGTGCCAGGGCGAGCAATTAATAGCTTGCCTTTGAACTTGGTTTCAACCTTGGTCATTAGCTGTAGTCCGGAAGAGGTCCACCATAGGGTTTACCTTTGATGTGTTTGCCTCCCACAGATACTCTGCGTTTGCCGATCTTGTGGCTCTTTTTGCCCGAACGCTTGCGCAGGCCTTGACTTCTACAACTGGCCAAAGCACTAGCACCTAGTTTTGAATTAGGTTTACTGCTCTTGCACAGTTTTTTAGAAGCCTGCCATTCTTCAAGATCATCTGCCGAGGTTAAAAGTTCATCTATTCGCATACTAACGATATTTATCCGCGGCACAGCTTTGATCACTGTGAACAGGTCGAGGACTAAGACTGAACGTAAGCGCACTGCGTGTGCCTTCCGTCGTACCGATCACAATTTCGCCTGACTTTTCAAAGAATTCAATCTTGGTGATTTTGGCTGGCTTCTTTGATTTGCCCACAAGAATTTCTTGTCCTAATTCTAAACTTACGTCAATTGCTCTTAGTGTCATAGTATTCTCTCCTGTATAAAGTGAACTAGTTCACACAAGTATTTAACTCTGTGCGTGTCAACGGTTGGTAAATATTAGTATGAGATATCAATTACTAGACGACCAAATAGGAAATTTTTTGATTGTGGACACCTGGAAACAACAGGTGATAGGCAAAGGAACCAAACTGAAGGTGAGTGCTCGCATGTGTCAAAAGCTCAATCGCAGGTTGGGCCACGACAGAGCACGTGAACAATTTTGCCAATACTGGTTGACAACTTGATCAATCACGTGTAGTATTAACAGTGTAGAAATTAGAACAGGCACTGACTATGATCAAAATACTAGCGTTAGCCATCACACTCACAGGCTGTGCAAACACAGCTGAATGGGCGCGAGGCACTAGCTCACACGATCCTCACACAGGTGATTGGATCTTTATTCAGAATGAGCCATTAGCAGCTCAACGACAGGCTTATCGCGAACAAGGTTGGCGTTGGGGCGATGAAAAACCACCACAGTACTAGGAACACACATGCAGATACAAGATCTAACACCAGGCAACAGCTATGCTTGCCGCTTTCGAACACAAACCACCTTGGACGATCAAGGACAACCCGCTCCCAATCTCCGCAGGCCCACACAAGGCACAGGTGAATACACAGGCTTGGGTGTGATCATGCAGAGAGACACAGCACAACAGTTGGTTAGGTTAAGAGATGTAGCCAGCGACGAAGTTTTTGTGGTTGCATGGCAAGACTGTTGGGACGTGGACACTGTGGAATGGAAGGAGCCGTTTGATGCGGGAACTGATTGAATTTTTAGAAGATCTCCACAGCCTGCCACACAGCGAAGCACTGGAAGATCTCATAAACAAATATACACAACAACTGGAACACATGGAGACAGCATATGAACAAGAGTTTTTTGCGAGCACATCCCCTCACGACCACACTGAGTGATCAAGACCGTGAGCGCATAATTCAAAAGCTGCGCACGGACACCGTCCCCACCACAGAAGAATTGGCTGTGTTGGAAGACCTCGTGTTTGACGGTATAGCAGAAAAACTCAGCACCCATCCTCCCGCGGACGAGCTACAATGAGCAAGTACACACTGGACGATGACACACGAGAGCTGTTAGAGATCATACTCAACTGGAGTGCACACTACACCGAACTTCAAGCACACGAAGAAACACAACAGGACATGGCCGCACTGATCCAAGAAACAGCACAAGCATTTGGCATTCCCTACAAAACTGTGCATGTGGAAGAAATAGAAAACCCAGACGGCACTGTAAAACTGGACGTGACTATCTCTGACAGCGACACAGAGGAAGAAGATTTCCCAGATCCCCCAGAGGATACCCTACACTAGTCTTTTGTACAACTGTTAACAAAACTTAAAATATAAATACGTTTAATAAAGTTTAGGAGAGTGCAAAATGGCCTACGGTGGTGTAAAAGGATCTGCTAATCTACAATCAGATGTTGTTAAAACAGTTGGACAAGTTTTTGCCCTTGGGTCTGCTGTTGTCGAAGTAAGCGTATGCAATAGAAACAGTGACACAACTGCTCGTATAAAAATGGCGGTTACAAACGCTACAGATCAATTTGACGACGATGCACATTTCATAGAATACGATGCAGAGCTAGGCCCTAGAGGAGTTCTGCAAAGAACAGGAATTAATATATCTGAAGAACAGTATGTGACTGTGTCAAGTGACACAGACAATGTAACGGCAATGGTATATGGGTTTGAACACGGAGTAGCAGGTGAGCCTACATATAATACCTTTGCGCTGGATGCAGACAGTTACGACGAAGGCGATACTGTAACAGTAAGCCTAACAACATCCAAGATAGCACCAGGTACCACAGTGACCTACAACATAACCGCACCAGACGCAGCTGATGCTTCCGTTACAAGTGGAACTATCACAGTGGGTACGGATCGTGCAGGTTCGGACTCATTTACACTAACAAACGACAACACCACCGAAGGCTCAGAAACACTTACGGTTAGACTAGCTTCTACAGACAGTGCCGGTAATGCCACAGGATCTCTGTCGGATTCAGCAACTATCAATGATACTAGTTTAGATCCAAGCTATGATACATTCGAGTTAGATGAGACTAGTTACGACGAAGGGGATACTGTAACAGTTGATCTAACAACAACTAGTATAGCAGAAAACACAACAGTAACCTATGATATAACCGGAGTCCAATCAAACGATGTAAGCAAGACAAGTGGTACTATTACAATAGGTGCTGACGGCACAGGCACAGATACATTTACAACTACTACCGGCGGCGGATTAGAAGGCACAGAAACAATCACAGTTACATTAAGAGCTACGGATTCTAGTGGCAATGCTACAGGATCACTATCTGATTCAGCAACACTTGTTGAACCAGTAACTGCTAGTGTTACAGCAGATAGTGATACTGTTACCGCGGGCAATAGTCTAGACTTTAGAATAAATCCCAACAACTATCCAACTGGATATCAAGCCACATACAGAGTAGTAAATGGAACCACTAACAGCTCGGACTTCAGTGGCGGCAGTGGTTTCTATAATACTGGAACTCAATCTGGCATATTCAACACAGGCTTCGGTGGATCTCTCGACATAACAATTAACATAGCAGATGACGCAGATGCTACTAACGAAACATTCCAAGTAGAAGTGTTAAAACCAGACAACACTCGTGCAGGTATATCTGGCATAGTTACTATCGTACCATCATAACAGTCCAACAAGCGCGAAGCGTCCAAAAAAAATTTCACACTCAGTGTAAATATCTATATGTACATAGAGTTCACACAAGTTAAAAACGCTGGCTTTCATCGACACACACTGCGCAATGATATCTTCGACAAGCTGACTAGCATACATACTCCCTATAGTGTAGACAGTGACATTCCTGATGAGCTGGTTGTGTACATGGCAGATCGATACTATACTATATTCTGTATACAATGGAATCCCCACAGTAAGATCTACTATGCATACACAGCACACAAGTAAGAGCGCATATACAAAGGCCCCGCACAAGAGAGCTTTATATATACTCGCAAGCTCGCATATACAAAGGCCCCGCTGCTAGCTATACACAAAACAAAATTTCCTTGAGGCCCCGCTGCTAGTATCACGGTATCACACACACTCTATACAGTGTAGATGCTTGCCGTAGAAAGACTGTGTGTCTAGGTTGATTTTATAGTGTGACTAGGTTGAATCTAGCGTGGGAAGAACCGTAAAAAGCGTTTGAAAGAAAGGTAAAAAGTATTTGAGAGAAAGGTAAAAAGTATTTGAACTATGCCTCTCGTCACCACGGTCAAGAAATTTTTTTTTGGCTATAGATCGTGCCAGAACCGTAATGCGAATAATTCTTATTTAACATTAGGCCTACAGTATTGGCACCGTAAACCCACCATTAAACTGTCTGAGAACTCGGCCTCTGTGGGGATAGATCTCTTACTAGCTATACAGTATACAGAGTGTGTGTATAGTATAGTGTAGCATGTTATACAATGTGACCGTTAGCGTAGTGTACGGTGTGTAGTGTATGGTATAGTGTGTATAGCTACTATAGTGCATAGTGACTTATTGCATACTGTGTGTTTGGCTGTGTGATCTAAATGCGAATTATTTGCATTTAGGCCTCTGCACTTTTTGTGTATAACTTGTGTATAAGTGTGTGCGAGAATATTGTGTGTAAAATCAAACACTTAGCAAATCTTGTGTAAAATCAAGCACTTAGCTCTGTGCATAAGTCCGCCGTTCGCCGCCTCGTTTGCGTTCGTCCCGTGTAAGTTATTGTTTTTGTTGAGGATTTTGTGTTCGTTTTGTTCTTTCTAAACAAGCACTTATGTGTTGTGGATAAGCTGTGGATAACTTTTGCGAGGGGTGCGCATAATGTGTATTATGTTAAATGAGAATTGGATGAGGAACGTGCGCTAAGTGTTTGATATTGTTGAGGTGGGGCCGTGCGCATTTAACATAATACCGGCCGTGTGCGCATATAATATATTATGTTAAATGAAGGTGGGGCGACTTGTGGACAAGCTGTGGATAACTTTCGGTTCGCGCACCCTCCCTCCTTGTACTCCGGTCTCTTCGTTCCCGCTTGTATGTTTTGTGCCTTTGCCCTAACTGTTATATACAGTATACGGCCTCGCCGCCAAAAAGTCAACCTTCTGAGGTCTTGTAAGTCATTGTTTCGTAAGGGAAAAATAAATTAAAAAAAGTTTTTTTCCTCTGTGTTTTCAATAGCTTACAAAAAAAATAATGCTTGCTTTTTTGCGCAAACGAGGCTATACTGCTTATACAGTAAAAAATTAACTTAAACTATATAGAGGGCTATATATGCAAAACTTTACACAAGCAGCACTTGCAGACGTGCAAGCACTAGTTAACACTTACGCTAATATTGCGGGCGATTACGAAGCAACGCTGTTATGCGGCGTATGGCACTACATGTGCGACAGCGGCATATACACAGACGCATTTAGCGAAGCAGATGCGGAGTATGTAGAAGCGCACTACGACAACAATGTGCAATACTACAACGACGACGATTGCGGCTACACAGACGCATTTTATGCTGTAATATTTGACGACGATAAATTGCAATGCAATGCAGTGTTACAAGCACAAGATGCAATTGCAAACAAGCATAATTTGCATAACGAAGATGTTGCACGTATGTGTATGCAACTAGAAGCAAGTTAATTGTAAAAAACACTTGACAGCAGCATGCTTTTGTAGTATGCTGCTGCATATACACTAAAAAATTGCAAAGAGGGCAAACTATGCAATACAACAAGATTTTTACAAACTGCGCTGTAGTAAGCGACGAGAATTTTGACTTGCTTACAGCAGAACAGCTAGAAGCATTTACACAAGCGGAACGTGCTTTTGTGCTTGTGTTTTTAGCAGACACACTTGCAAACTTGACACAGGTTAACGCAGACTGTGCAGTAGAAAACGACAACTACTTTGTGCGACTAGCGGATGCGCAGGAGGTTATGCAAAATTTGCAAATGCTGTACGACACACTAGACGACAGCGACGACTGTACAAATATACAGTTTACGCTAGCGGATGCGGGTGCTGCGCTGTGTAGTTACGACACAGAATACAGGGAATGCATAGCGGAGCAATTTGAAGACGCATGCGACAACGCTGCTAAACTTGCAAAGCAAACTGGCAACACAAACGCAGACTACAGCACACTTGCTGTGCGTGTGCTGTGTAGTTATTAAAAAGGGGTTGACAAATGTGTTTATGTGTGCTACTATGTACACATAAACAATTAATTGCAAAGAGGGCACGCTATGCAAAAACTAAACGAAAAAGCACTACAGCAGTGGAACGCAACACGGCGTTTTATGCGTACACTAGACGAAGCGCAGCTGCATTTATTAATAGCGGCGCTAGACGGCGACAACAAGTTGCAAGTTACGCAAACGCTAGTAGACAGCGCATATGACGCAATAGACGACAACATGCGCAAACAATATGCACAACACTTAAAATAGGGGTTGACAACTGTGCATATTGTGTTATACTGTATGCACAGTTAAACAATATAGAGGGCACTATATGCAAAACACTACATACTATCCTGCCGCAGTCGCAAACGTTATAACACATTACGCACAAGCAATTGCACGTGCTAGTTATGACAGCGTAGTGGAAGCAGGCGACTACAGCATAACAGACAACTGTGCAAAAATACAGTACCTGTTGTCTGCTAGTGCGCAACACACCTCAGTTAAAAGTCTAGCAGTTGCCGCACTAAACAGCGCAGAGGATACAGTGCTGCGCGAATGCATGTACACACAATTAATGCAACACGCATAATCTAAATAAGAATCATTTGCATTTAGGAGGCTGTAAATAATTACAGTCTTCTTTTTGCAAATTAGGGGTTGACAGGCGCAACCTTTGAGACTATACTGTATAAACAATGAAGCATTAGAGAGAGGGTTTTGAAATGCGAGTAGTTGAGCAATATGGCATGTTTACCGACGCTGGTGACAAGATGGTAGACCGCATAGTACGTGCCGCACTCCAGTTGGGGCAAGAGCAGGCAGCTACCAATGCCGATGTGTGGGGATTTGCATATCGCGAGTTGGAGAAGCTCCAGACCAGCTTAGAGTTCTCGGAAGCAACAGACACCGTAGTACGTGAGGAAGTGTTCTCAGCACTGTGGGACAACCTTCCAGGATTTAATCTAACAGAAGAAGAGTACTGGTTCTTTGTTGAGGAGACAGCGTAATGATGAATCAATATTTCGTTTACTATGATGGTCGGTTCCAAGGAACTGTGATGGCACTGAGTGAACAGAGTGCAAAGCAAAAGGCCGGACAGATGGTTGGTGTGAGTGCAAGTGCCTACACCGGCCGAGCAAGTCGTTTGGTAGAGGTAGTAAGACGATGAAATTTCTATTGCTGAGCACAGCACTGATGGGAAGCGAACCCATGCTGTACCAAGACCGTGCGGTTTGCGTGGAGGCCGCAGAGAAGATCACTCTGAGCATGGGACTGGGCGAAGCGACTTGTATCCCCGCACCCATGAACCTGCAACAGGATCCACAAACAGTATTCGAGAACATGATCAAACTGATAAACAGCCAAAAGCAGTTGACAGACACTAAACCAGGTGCGCCGATAAACTAGGGGTTGACAACTCGGGGTGCTCTTGCTATACTAGTTTCACAGTTAGGAGGGCATCCAATGGCTAAGAAAGTTCGTACACCGCAGAAACCTAAACCACGCAACTGGGTTGCCAAGTCCGTCCGTGACCTAGACGGTCCTTATCGTCCTCGAGCAGAACGGGATCGCACCAAGTTCACTCGCAAGAAAAAACATAAAAAAGAGGTTGACAACGATCCTAGTTGATCATATACTGTATATAACAGTTAGGGCATTGGAGGGCAACATGGCATACTACACTTACACCCAAGCACCGATAGGTTGTTTCGTAGAGCGGGACACCGGCAATTACTTTGAGTATAGCCTCAACGAAGAATGCTATGACAAGCCCATGGCCATCTTTCCACACAAGGTATGGGTAGGTGGAGAAGGCGTATGCGGCATGACTGGCTGGCGCTATGCAATCGTCAAGAAGACTGTGGCAACTGTTGTGGTAGACGAAGACGAGTATGGTTATCCTGTGCTAGAGAAATGGAAGCTCAAGTCCAACAAGGAGTATGCGGTATGATTAGGATCTTCAACTCAGCTTACCCAGGCACAGACACCAAACTGTCACTGGAAGAAGTCAACATTGTCACACAGCAGATTGACTGGATGGGCCGTCCTTTCATTATGTTTGAGCACAGTGACTATCCACTGGGCGCTGTGGTCGCAACCTTTGATGGAGAATATTGGCAGGCTGATCTAGATTAGGGGTTGACAAACCCAGCCGTTGAGCATATACTGTATAGACACTGAAGCATTAGAGGGCAATCAAATGCAAGCACAAATCGAAAAACTCATCCAAGACATCAAAGACAACTACGCTGAGTTCTGTGATCGTGAAGACATGGTCACTGCGTTCAACGAAGGTGTTACCGCCAAAGCTGGTAAGAAGTATGTGAAGATCCTCAAGAAGCTGGGATCGCAGACAATGGTGTGGGGTTTCATCGTAAATGTAGATGACGATAAGAAGTTCCGCAAGGGCGACTTGTTGATGGCGGCGGGCTTCAATGCTCCTGCTCGTAACAAGCCGCGTGGTAACATCCTAGACGGTGGATATACTATTCGTTGGACCGGTCCGGGGTACTTGAAATGAGAGAGTACAACGAGAAAGCGGTAGAGCGAGAGATCCGAAAGGATCCTCGCATCAAGGGCAAAGAAGCCAAACTCATTAAGGCACTGTTAAAGGGACGCAAGTAATGGCTTTGGAAACTCTACAGGAGACCACTGAAGGTCTCCACCCTCATACCTATCTCGTGGACAACACCAAAGGCAAGATGTATGCCTATAGACGAGAGGACGGAGAGATCAATGTATTCTCCAAGCCGCTGACGTTTGGAAAAAAATACAGAAAGTTTAATAAAGTGGTTGACAACGAACTCGAACGAGCATATACTATATATAACAGTTAGGGCAAAGAGGGAATACACATGCAAGGCACAATCCGAATCGTAGCAGGCTTCTTCCTTATGTTAGGCGGCGTAGGCGCCATCGAAAGCAACACAGAAGTCACAGTTCCGCTAGATAGCTTGGCAATTGCTGTTGCGGGTTTGGTTATTATGGCAAGCGGTGCATTGGCCGCGGCTCGACAGGAGACAGTGTAATGGAAACGGTAACAGTCTACAAAGACTCATATGATCAACTTTGTGAAGAGCGGAATGCTGCCAGCTATAACTTGGCCACGCTCAAAGGTATGCTGATCGGCCTAAGCGGCTACTGTGATGAGCATCCGCAGATTGTATCGGACCGCATTAAAGAAATTGCACAAAAACTTGAATTAGAGGTTGACATCTCTAAACTTTGATCGTATACTGTATAGACAATGTTAAACAACGCGAGGGCAAACGCAATGGATTACAGAGATTACGCAATTGAAATGGTTGAAGACGGCATAGTAGATCCTATGATGATGCTTACGGCCGCTCTCAAATATATGAGCCAAGACGACGTTCGTGATATGCTTACAGCGAACGAACTGGACTCACGCTTCGAAGAGGAGGACGCATAATGCCTAACTGGTGCATGAACAATGCAGACATCACAGCCACAACAGAAGAGCAGAAGGCACTGTTGTATCGTGTAAGCACAGCAGAAGCCGCAGACGGATTCTTCGAACTGCTTCGTCCACTGGGAGAGTGGGACTACAATAACTCAGTGGACAACTGGGGAACCAAGTGGGATGTAGAACCTCTGAGTATGGAATACGATGGCACAACACTCACAGCATCGTTCGACTCAGCCTGGGCACCACCAGTGGCACTGTATGAGTATTTGAAAGAACAGGGCTTCGAAGTATCAGCCAACTATTACGAACCCGGCATGGACTTCGCAGGCGAGTGGACGGATGGTGATGACTTCGTGTTAGAGGATGTAGCAGAACTTGCTCGTGGTGATGAGAGTGCTCTGAGCAAACGCGAATACGACATCCTGGAGCAATGGGGCATCTTTGAAGACGTTGCCATGTGGGATGAAGAACTTCAGGAAATAGATTAATTAAAGTTATCTCCGCGTAGCTCAGCTGGATAGAGCATGGGATTTCTAATCCCAGGGTCGCAGGTTCGAATCCTGCCGCGGAGGCCAAATTTAGCTCCCTTGGTGGAATAGGTAGACACAAGAGACTTAAAATCTCTCGCTGGAAACAGTGTCCCGGTTCGAGTCCGGGAGGGAGCACCAAGTTAAGGACCTATAGCTCAGTGGTTAGAGCACCCCACTCATAATGGGTTGGTCCCTGGTTCGAGTCCAGGTGGGTCCACCAATACAAAGGAGAAGACGAATGTCAATTTACGAAGTGTCACCGGAATACAAGAAGCTATGCCACGTCGGTGCTGATATGCAGGACTGGTCCGAGAACTATGGTAAGCTCCACGGACTGAAAGATGTCACGGACGATGGTTTACGCATGCTCAATCAAATGAGCCAAGTAGGCTGTATGCTCACACGTTTGGGCACTACCTTTGGCACAACTGAGAAGAGCTTCACAGATGAAGACAAGCAATTAATTTCAAAATTTATGCAGAATAAGGTTGACATCGAGCGCAAGTGACCATATACTATATATAACAGTTAGGGCAAAGGGCAATCCAAATGACAACACTTCTTCAGCACATCGAATCTCTTAACGCAAAAGCAGACCTTATGATGGAGCAGGAGCCAGGCCTGTGGATGAGCAAGTACACAGACGACATGAGCTTCTGGGCTGACATGGGAGTCTACACTGTAGAGGACTTCAAGCGCAGCCAACTGATCGATGGCATTAGTGATGCGTCTAAGGATCTCAACGGATGTCGTTTGCGCCTCAACTGGGATGTGATGAGCATGGAAGAACTAGAAGATACTTACGACAGCATCTGTTCTGCACTGAACCGCCAGTTCGAAGCTGAGCAGGAAGCAGAGGCTTATGAAGCAGAACTGCGCAAAGGGTTGTCAGACAACTGTGAGCCACTACCCTACGAAGAATACGCAGACTTGGAGGCAGTGTAATGATCAACTTGATAATTGGATTTGTGTTAGGGGCACTGTACATGAACGGAACCCTTGCTGAGTTTGGAGACATCATGTTGAACCTTGTGAACAGCACAGCAGAGCAAGTGTCAGCGGCTACTGAGCCAACCACACTAGAAAAATTAGAACAGAAAATGGTTGACCTAACTGACTAAAGGTCGTATACTTAAACAATAGCAAAACACATGAGGGCAACCATGCAGAACATTAGAATTTTAGAAGGCACTTACAAGATCCGCGGCAAAGAAGTTGAACTGGCCGGAATGGTATTTCCACTGGTAGAAGAGTTCAAGGTTGGTGCGGGCGGCGGCTACGTAACGGTGAATGGTGCAACGGTCGCAGGCTTTCCGGACCGCAACATCAAGATCAAATGCGAGAGCGCACAGTCATACGAGATTGTAGACAGCTCCGTAGCCGTCGTCCAGCGTGAGGAGACCGATGAAGAGACTATCGATCGCCTGCGTGAACGTTTCGACATGTTGGAGGAGATGACCAAAGCCTGCAAGAAAGGCGATGTACGTGCAATGATTGTGAGTGGCCCTCCAGGTGTTGGTAAGAGTCACGGTGTAGAAAAAGTACTAGGCAAGCACGATCTTCTAGCAGAGATTGCCAACGACGAGAAGCTGAAGAAGTACGAAGTGGTCAAGGGCGCGATGAGTGCGATTGGTTTGTATGTAAAGCTATACAAGATGGCAGACAAAGACAACGTGGTAGTGTTCGATGACTGTGACAGTATCTTTTCAGATGAACTCAGCCTTAATATTTTAAAAGCGGCACTGGACACAAAGAAGACACGTCGCATCTGTTGGAACACTGACAGCTTCAAGCTGCGCAACGAAGGTGTGCCAGATAGCTTTGAGTTCAAAGGTAGTGCGATCTTTATCACCAACATCAAGTTCGACAACGTCAAGAGCAAGAAGATGCGTGATCACCTAGAAGCACTTGAAAGCCGTTGCCACTATGTTGATCTAACAATCGACACAGAGCGAGAGAAGATGTTGCGCATCAAGCAGATTGTTACCGACGGTATGCTGGACGAATACAGATTCGACGAAGAAGTACATCAAGAGATTGTAGACTTTGTTGATATTAATAAGAAGCGACTGCGTGAGCTGTCATTAAGAACAGTGTTGAAAGTCGCCGACTTAGCCAAAGCATTTCCCAGCAATTGGGAAGCGATGGCAGAGAACACAGTGATGAAACGTTAAGCCCTCAACGACATCACTGGGTAGAAGTAGAGCATCCCTCATATGCCCTCACGCTCTACTTCGAAACTAGCCTCACTTGGACCGCCCTCATCCAAGTGGGGTTTTTTTTGGTTGACATCTCACCCCAACGACCTTATACTATAAACAGTTAAAGCAAAGAGGGCAATCTTATGTCGCAACGTCAAGCATTCGCAAATAACCACAACACACAACTCGCTCGCATAGTCAGCAAGCTCATCCGCAAGCACATTCCCACAAACCCACAGCTCACCACAGCATTCAATCAATTCAATCACAGCATGTATCTGCATCGTGTGTTGTACAAATATCATGTCAGCGCACTCAAGCACACAATCCACAAGCCGCGCATGCAAGCCTATTTCGTTCGCATCCTGCGCAACAATCCACAAATCCTAGTCAACACCGCCCATACACCCACAGCATATCAAAAGTAAAAAAGAGGTTGACAGCGTACGGCTTAGGTCGTATACTTAATATAACAGTTAGCACGCCATGAGGGCAACAAGATGAAGACTTCAGAAGAAATACAGGCTCAGATCCTCGAGTTGGAAGAGGAGATTGAAAACTACGAGTTTGGATCTTACCCGTATGATGTAGTGAATGCCGAGCTTCAATACCTGTATGCCTTCAACTCAAATTCGGTTGACAGCAAACGGGGCACACCATGAACGACTTTCAAGCACTACTAGAAGCACTAATTCCTTTCGTACAGTATGGATTCATCGCGGGCGTGACCATTGCTGTGATTGTGGCCGCGGCAAAGATCGGATTTAAGATTGCACCATACGTATTATTATTTGCTGCGATTGTTTACTTTTTCGGTTGACAACACAGCACATTGATCATATACTGCATATAACAGTTAGGGCAAAGAGGGAATACACATGCATATCAACGACATCTACGCATTGCGTTCAGAGTTATCAAAGCTGTTAGCAAACGAAACTCCTGATCGACCAACCGTCCGTGCATTGATGAGTGCGGCCTGCGACGAGATCACAGAGTTCGAAGCACACCTAGAACTGATGGCAGAACGTGAGGAGGCAGCACAATGTTGAAACTGTTACAACGACTGGTAGCACTACAAGAGAACCGTGACTATCGTACTAATGAGATCATATGGAACTATGTGGATGCTGATGCGTATCACTATGCGAGAGAACTGTACAACACAGACGATGAGTTCTATGATGCATTCAACGCAGCCGCTGACGAAATAGATCGTGAAATAGCACAGAAAATGGTTGACAACACAGCACACTGACCATATACTGTATACACAATGAAGCAATAGATAGAGGGCATACTATGCAATTGGAACAACACAACATTGAACTAGCACACACTAACGCACTAGCAGCAGCTGAGGCAGCAAGCCAAGCGTTCGTGGACAAACACTTTGGTGGTAGAGACGCAGGCGCTTGTGGCTTTGCGCACGTAGCAGTGTTTGGTGTACGTGCTAACAGCAAGCTGGGCAAAGCACTAGAAGCAGTAACAGGAGCGCGGAAGTGTTATGATGGAGCATTCCAAATCCGCAACACATGGTACCGTGGACAGAGTGTAGACGCAGCTGACGCAGGTGCGCAAGCATACAAGGACACATTCAAAGCACTAACAGGACTTGACAAAGTCTACGCAGCAAGTAGACTAGACTAACAACAAGAGTGTAGGCAGCAGGCTCGGATCTGCATGCAAGAAAGGGACGGTGGCAACACTGTCCTTTTTTCTTATGCGCACAAAACACACAGCCAAAAAAAAGCACAGCGTATGTGCTGTGCTTGTGTGTTAACTAAACACTACACATCAAAGTGCAGTGTTACTGATTCAGGAATATAGTCTGCGTCAGTTACTTCGCCCATTTGCTCAAACAGTTCCGCACTGTGCAGTTCAAGTTCTTTTGCTGAGTAGTGCGAAAACGCTGTTACTTGCAAGTGTTGCGGTAGTGCTTGCAGCTGTGCTACTAGTTCGCTTACTAACATTATGTATTGCTCCGTTTTGTTACTGTTTATATATAATAACACAACACAACAAAAAGTCAACACATTTGGCTGTGAAAAAAATTTCAATCACATCAAGGGGTTACCAAAACAATTTAAAAAATTTCTGAGGGGCGGGGCGTAGTAAGCTATTGTTTTTAAAGCTGTTTTTTAGTAGTAGTGGTACAAAATCACCAACCAACTTCTGTAAGTACTTCTCTATAATTTTTCGCACGGGATCTCGCACACTGTGTAGAACCCATTTCGGAAATGTGTAAGTACTTCCCTAAATTTTTTTGCGCACTATTTTTTTACTGTGTAGGGAGTCTTTTCGGAGGAAGGCGACTCTTGAACCCTTTTCTCTACTGTAAGCTAGCGAAGCGAACACACACGTGAGTGCAGGGGTCGCTTGCTGAAAGCAAAGACTCCCAACGAACGTGTATGTACACAGTACATTTATATGTGTCTAAACAAGAACCTCTTAGCTGTGTGCTAGGATAGCAAGTGTGGATTACTCGCTGATGCTCCAATCGAACGGTGCGTCATACATGTGTACACCTTGACAGTCTTTGCGATGCTGTGTGTATTCGTCATAGTCATCAAACATGCTTCCACATGTACTACAGTGTACCCAACCCATCTTTTGATAGAACTCTTGTTTGTCTTTTGGTTTATCCGTCATGTTGCTCTAGCTTAGGACTGTTACTAAAGAACTTTCTACTGTCAAGCGGATCACAGCCAGCTGCTTGTAGAGTGCGTGTGCCTTTTACTGTAAGCCATATCTCACCTGAGCGATTGGTTTCTAGATATCCCAGTGTAAAGTAAGGCTGAAGAGCTCGCATAGCATCTTTGTCTTTCTTGTCCCAGTGCCCGCTCTTGGCCTTGACAATCTTATCGTAGTCTTCTAGTGTTAGTTGAGGATTGTAATACTTTTCGTACATGCTGTCTCCTTTTGAATATTTAGCGTTTGGTGCTGCGTTAGCTTGTAAAATTCTGCGCTAACGCTTCGCGCTTTTTAGCGTAAACCGCTCTGCGGCTGCGGGCCATAAATGGCTCTTAATTGCATGGGTTTTCGGTTTTGCTACCCAATATACCATTTAGTGGTTAAACGGCAATTTAAGGCTCATTTATGCTGGTAAAACCTTTATTTACGGTGTCTGTCGCACGGGTGATTTTTAGTCCTGGGTGTTGTTTTTTGGCCAATGCTGTGGGGGAATGGTATTGCCCGGCTGCATGGCCATTTGTACCAGTTGTTCACACAGTCCCGGATGGGTCAGCTTGTGCTCCAGTTTGAGGAATCCAGTTTGAAAACGCTCGTGCTCTAGATCCAGTAGTCCAGCGCCTGGCTTGGTGAATCTTTCCAACAGTAGGTCTGCAAACACCCGGTGATTGTGGGCGGTCATGTGATTGGCTCTGGTGTCAATGCTTTGACCGTACCACTGTTCAATGTCCCTACAATCTGCAAACTCTCTGTCGCATATGCTCCAAGTCATGTTGCCCTTGCAGGGGTATAGGTCGGTCCAGTCTATGTTCATGGTAAACGCTGGAATAACCTGTAGGTTGATCTGTCGTTCAATACCTTTCACACGCAGGAAGTCAGTGATCATCTGTAGGCGAAGATCTGACAAGTCGTCTCTGTGCAGATGTTCATAGTAACCGATCACAGCATCATATTTTTCTCTAGAGGCTTCTTTGACGTCTGCTGCATCCGCCGTGTTCAAAATGCTTACTAGGTTGCTGAGATGCGGTTCATCCTCAAAGAACCATTGCCTTGCGGGTTCAGTAAGAAATACTATCACACAGTCACCAGGCTCATGCGCATCGTCTCTAAATGTTTTGAGAATCCACTCGTTGCTGGTTCCTGCACAGGCCTGTATGTAACAGTGCGATGTTTTCAACCTGGGTGCCAACAGTCTCTGCCATCCCCAATCCACTTTCCAGTCTGTGGCAAAACTGTCTCCGTAGATCCACAGCTTCATAGATCAATCTCCACCGTGACACTGTGCATGCCCTGGGTGTTGCACTTGGCTATCCACTCACCGTCAGGCCCTATTATGCCCGAGGGTGCTTGCATAAAGTTTACGGTGCCTCCCAGCATGTCTGTGCTGGCGCTGGCCACTACTACGTGCATGCCACACAGCTTGGCCTGTAGCTGTAGATGATTTTCGTGCCATGTGTATACGTGTGGGTCGTAGGCTTCAGCGTTACAATTGGCGCTCACAAACACACAGCATGCACCCTGGTCTTTGATAGTGTTCCATAGGTAAGGGTCACCCTTGGGTGCCGCTGAGGGGAATGCCCAGGCGTCATTGCAAATAAGGCTGCCCAACCTAGGGCCAGTGTTGCTGAGTTCAACTATGCTGCTTTCTAGGCCTGGTAGGTAAAAATAGTATTCACCCAGGCCATTGTGTGTGCGGGTCAATAGTTGTTTGTTGTATGCTGATATGAGCTGCCCTTCACGATAGTAGCGTATCTGATTGTAGGGGAAGCCATCCTGTTCGTAGTGGCCTGTGCCCAGTGCTATGCTGCGTTTGTTTTTGATCAGATAAGTTTCCAGGGTGTCCAAGGCTTTGAAGTATTCGTTCTTTTGCTCTTGGGTACCCTCATGACACACGTTGGCACAATAGCCGCTGAGGCTACCCTCGGGGGTAAGGATCCAATCTGAATCAGGGTGGGTTTCTAGTACGTCTAACAAACACTCAAGATTTTCTTGAACGCTGTCAAACACAGGCTGTTGACTAGCGGTGATCTTCATCTGGGTCCTTCCTTACAAAAATATGGCTGCTGGCTTTTTCTACAGCCAGTCTTGGTTTGATGTCTAGCTCTACTGTGACACTGTCCATGCCTAGGTCTTTGCACTTGGCTATCCACTCACCGTCTGGTCCGATCACTCCTGAAGAGCACTGTAGGAAATCTGTTTCTTTGTGATTAATACTAGTAGCACTTCCAGCATGCACTACATACATACCAAACTCTCTAGCAAATATCTGTAGATGTGATTCGTTCCATACTTTTGCTAGGTGGTCTGGTTCTTCGCCGTTACAGTTGCTGCTTACAAACAAAATGTCTACACCGTTCTTTGCTAGCTCTACTTGGTAGTAGGGATTACCGGCAGGTGCTACTCTTGGCATACACCAAAAGTCATTGCATATCATAGATGATGCTAGAACAGTTTGTTCTTGATCTAAATAAAAATAGTTAGGCACATGTCCTGCAAGATAGTGATGATGTTCCCCACCGCCTTCCCAGCCACGGGTAATAATACGTTTCTTGTACATGCTGACTAGGTTGCCCTGATCGTATATCAACATGCTGTTGTAGGGATAACCATCGTTGTCTTTTATGCCCGAGCCTAGTGCTAGGTTTATGCTTAGTTCCTTTGCACGATCCTTGATTTTTTGTATAATCTTCTCTACTTGTGTTGTTCTTACATCGAACACATTATTCAGCGTAGGCGGCATACAGTATCCGCTTACAGCACACTCTGGAGTTAACAGCCAATCGGTATCTGCATTTGCTTCCAGCACATCTAGTGTGCATTCGTAGTTCATTAGTAGGTCTCTAAAAATAGGCTGTTGGCTTACAGTAACTTTGATCATTTATATTTTTTCTTCCTGTGAAATATTTTAGCATATGCATCGCTAAGAAAAAACTTAAGACTAGTGTCACGCTTTAGACCGTTTTCATCTACTTCAAGTGACATCTTCCAATCGTCCCGCTTGAATGGAACTATCTGTGCTAAAGGCTCTCCTGGCTGTAATACAAATCTATCTTGTAGCATAGCACCGGGCCAGTTGTTCCAAGGTACGTCGATTGTGTCAGTATCGATTACAGCTGGAAATAATTGATAGCGTTCCTCGAAGTGATAGAACGGACTCATAATAAGACAGCTATACCCCGGCGGTGTTTCAATACGCCACGGTACACTAAACGTGATATAATCCCTACGTCTTCCCTGAAGCTCTACTGGACACTGAGCATGCTCGTGACCCTCTTGCGGACATTGCATAGCCCAACCCTGGGGATACTCACGACTAAAACCTTCTACCCCTGTGTCTAGTCTAGGTGCATTAGAAATTTCTTGTTCTACAGGATTCATTACCATGTAGCCCATATTGATATAGTCGCCAACAGGCATGCATTTTTTAATTGTAGGGTAGCTCTGATGAGGCTGACCTAGCCATGGAGTTGTTTTCTTGTACCAATCTGGTTTAGCTTGACTTGCAGGGACTACAGGGTAGTGCTCAGCAACTTTAGGTTCTCCACATATAAACTTAATATCTAGCACAGGTTTAATTTTCCCAAACTGCCGCGGAATAACCTTTTCCGTTAGTTTCTGCACCGTCGTTGTCAACTTCAACACCGTCGTAGTATACTTCTGTTACAGTGTCTTCGCCGTTCAAATACTCTGTGGTATGGAACTTTAGTTTCTTAGGATCGAACTCACCCACAGTTTCAATACGACCATCAAAGAACCCGCCCTTTTCACTTGAATACATCTGTGCAATATACTTGTGTTCTTCATGTTCGTCGCAACATCCCATTTCGATGATTTCTACTTCCCAATCGCTTTCTTCTGATACCGTGTCAATATATTCTTGTAGATCGTCACCGCTTACTACTTCTGCAATATTTTGAGCACCGTAGTCTTCTCCGTCAACTTCGTCAACGTACAAACGAGCACTGCCGTACTCTACACCATATGTATGTTCAAGTTCGTTCGGCGGTTCAAACCAAGGACGAGCATCTCCGTCTTCGTCAGTCATAAACTCTGCTTCTGTTGGTACGCCTTCGATGTCCTCGAAGTCAAAGTCATTATCTTCTGCACCTATCATATAGTTTACAAGATCACTGTCACCATATTGCTCTGTGTGATCCTTCCAAAAGTCATGTGCTTCTTTCGAAATACTCATGTATGAACTTTCACCGCCATATCCTGTTAGTTGAATACGATAGTAGCGTGGACCACTAAGTGTGTCTACTAGTTCTTGTTTTTCTTCTGATGTTGCCATTTCATTATTCCTCGTTGTCAAGATTTGCTAAAAATGATCTAAGTTTAGTAGACTCTGCTTCTACTTTGATTTTTCCTACTGACGAGCCTTGTGATGGATCGTCATTTGTTTCCGTATTATCTACGGCAGAATTGCGTTTGAGATTACCTACAATGTTATTCACTGTTTTGTTAGTACCAAACGAATTAGTATTTTCATCTTCGTCTTCGTCCAAGTTTCGAATACGTAATGTGTCTACATCAAACTCTAGATCAATTTTTTGTCCCACACCACTCGACGAACGTGTCTTCATTAACTGGATCTGATAGCGTCCTCGCTCACGCATTGCTCTACTAGTAAAGATACCAATCAAGTTATCTGCTGTGTTGATCTTAGATATACCGCCCGAGATGTGCGAGTGATCAAATTCAATTTCTTCTACTGAACTTCTGTTCAACTGAGATGCTGTAACAAAGATAGTGTTCAACTCCATAGCCAAGTTACGTAACTCTTCCGATACATACTTGTCTTTCACAAACAAGTTCTCTGCGCTAATCTTTGCGGCAATAGGATGCATCAAATCCAAGTAGTCAACTAATAGTACATCTACCTTACGTCCTGTTTTAATTTCGTATTCTTTCAAATAGCTTCTGATATCGTTTGCGTTTTTGCCTGTGGGCATATACTTGACCTGGAATGCACCCGACTTCTTGCCAATCATCTTGACTTTCATTTCTACATCGTCAATACTTTTAAACACATCGCGACTAGGAATATCTGTAGTCATCGAATCAAGACGCATACTTACTAAGTTTTCTGAAAGCTCAAATGTCAAGTACACCACGTTCAATCCTTGTAGTGCCCAGTTCACTCCCATGTTTGCTAAGAATAAACTCTTACCAGATCCTGAACCACCTGCAAAGATATTCAGTTCGCCTCTGTTAAATCCGCCAAATAATTTTTTATCTAAACTTGGCCAGCCTGTAGATATCTGTCCGTTCTTGTCTTTAATTGCTTCAAGACGAGACTTAGGATCAGCAAAGTAATCAGTACCTAGATCTTTCTGTAGACCAATTTGCACAGCTTTCTTAACCAAGTCTTCAACAGGCCCGTACTCGCCCTTTTCTAATAAGTCAGCACTATCAAGGATTGCTTTCTCTAATGCTTTGTGTCTACTAAATGTTTCAAATTCTTTGAGCAACCAGTCATAGTGATTTTCTGCTAAGTCGCCCGGGTGTTTTAAATCTACCTGAGTTGCTGCATTTATCATTTCAAAAGTAGGTAATGCATTGTGTTCGACAACATAATCATTTAAAAACTTTGCAGGGTCTTGTAAGCGTCTATCAAAAGATAACGGATCAAACACAGCTTGACATCGCACAAAACTCTCGGCGTCAGTCAGCATCATTTCTAGATAGATTTTTTGTATATCGTAACCGTAGTCTGTATTTTGTCTTGTGCTCATATTAGTATTATAAAGCCTTATGCCATTTGTTGTCAATTGATATATGCTGTTTTGAATGTGCTAGAAACGTACCGATACAACTTCCAGGATCGCCTGGGTTCTTAGGCACATGCACATTTTGCCATTGATCTCTAATTTTATCAATAGCTTGTTTGTTTAGTGCGCCTCCGCCTGCTAGTGCTAAGTTAGAACTCTTAGTTTTATTTTTTGCCCAACAGCTTAGACCAAACACAGCATCTTCAAATATTTCTTGAGTAGTTGCTGCTAACATTCCTAAAGCTCTTTCAGTGCTTATTTCTGGACGGAACCATCGACAGCCTCTATGTAAATTTTCTTTAAATCTCCACCTAGGGTCTCGAAAGCTAGGTAAACGGTCTACTATCTCAGTCATTACAGCGTTGCGAAAATGTTCCGGGTCGTGACCTTCCCCCATGCTTGCTACCATGTACTCGTCACGTTGTGGTACTAATCCTAAACGTTGAGTCATTGCCGAATAAAATAAGCCAGGACTGTGTGGATAACCTTGACTGTAAATCTTTCTAAGTTTATTGTTCTTTCCGTGCCATATAGTTAAAGTTTCAAACTCACCTATACTATCTAAACAGATTACAGCACAATCATCATGAGGTTGTGTGTAATAAGCATAGGCAGCATGACTTAGATGATGCTGAGTATATTTAATTTTACAATTGATATCCCATTGCTTTAAATATTTTTTTATGTTATTTTCTTTGTATAACCAACCCTGTCCTGCTTTGAACTGACGCAGTGTTTTTAGTACAGGTTTTTCATACCAATAAATCTTAGATGGCGTTCCAAATTTTTGTTTGGCTACTTCTAGCTGTGTCCAATTAAAGTCTGGGTCATTAGGAATTTTGGAGAAGTCCTTTGCAAGACTTGCCCATAGTAACTTATTGTCATCAAATACAGCTAGGCTAGCATCGTGACTATTGCCAACCATTCCCCAATTAATCATTTGTAAATAAAAGGATCCCGTTTTTTAAGTTCTTCAATCTTCTTTTTTAGATCTTGTTTCTTCTTCCATTTAGTATAGGGAATTATTAACCAATTCCAGAATTTTTTTAAGTGAACCATTTTTTTGCTCTCAGTCTAATTTTAAGTGGCGATTCTTCTGCAGCATTTGCAATGCTATGTAACGTATACAGTCTTCCGTATTTACTTACAGCATCTCCGATGTCGCCTATCTCTGGCATCCAATCAGGTAAACTAACACTCCAACCTAGTTCAATAGCACGTTCTACTAGTTTGCTACCAGCCTTGTCTCTGTCAGGTACTACAATGATCTGTTTCTGTAGCCTGTTGAGTAGCATTGCTTGTTGATCGCTAATCTCTGAACCGCCTAGGGCACAGCCTTCTACATGGATAGCATCGATCTGTCCTTCGCATACAATAGCAAACACTTTAGTATGACGCTGTTCATCTAGCCCATACACGAACCCGGGCTGTATCTCACTCAAGTACTTGGGCTTCTTGTCTGCTAGTATTGAACGTCCTGTCCACCCTACGATGCGTCCTTCGTAGTAGAAGGGTATGATCAATCTATCACGATAGCCTAGGCTTGGGCTCCAGTAGTAGTCAGTGTCATCTACATTCAAGTGACGTGCTGCCATGTACTCTAGTATAGCCATGCTAAACTTGTTGAAGTCTGTGATGTCTGTGATCTTAATCGCATCGTCTGGCAACGGGACAGTATTGAAGGTAGGCAGTTCCGCTATACGGTTCTTGACCTCAACGCCTTCGTTCTCTCTCATAACCTCAAGTGCCACCTTGTTGATTATATCGTCAGGTGCTCCCATCCACTGGAGAAGTTTACGCAGCTTGTGGCTAAAGTTCCTGCCCGGTTGCCAGGATGCTTTGAAGCCGCAGTTAAAACAGTGATAACTTACGCCACCATCCGGATTGGCAATTAAGCCGCCACGTTGTCTTGTGTCCGCAGTTGTACCATTATGATTACAACACGGAGCATTAAACGAAACCCAACCACTAGGAGTTGTCTTACGCTTTGGTGGCAAATATGTTAGAACTGTATCAGATACTATACTCATACTAAGAGTATACGATATATCTATAATAAAGTCAACTAATTTCTTAAAAGAATTTTATCAATAGTTCCAGTGTTACCAGAATTATTACTATACTTAAATCTCAAATGGCTAAAAACACCATTGAAATTTTCGTATACTGGAGTTGAAGGAGTTGACATATTAATAGTACTAATGTCAAACCAAGACTGAGTTGTATTATCATCCAACGTACCCTGTATAGTTACAGTGCCGTCGAATCCTGTTGAATAAATTGCAGCTGTGTGTAAGCCTTCATTGCTATTGATCTGTGGTTCTGCATCTATAGCTGAACTAGTATTTTCTACAAATGTTGAAATTGTTTTTGAAACAATAGGTCCTGGGAACGCAGAAGTTATTAGTTCGATTGTGCCGCTGGTTCCAAATTGATCGTCTGCATATGTAATATTGTTTGTGCTATCAGCAATTTTATTTAGATACACAGTATACATCATATATTGTCCGTCAATATTTAATATGTCGCCATCTGCAATATTAATTGTAAACTGACCTTTATATAATGAACTAGTTTCTTTAACAGTGCCCTGATACTTTTTTAATAATACCTTGTCTTCTGTAAAAACTTCTACATAAGGAATATATGTGTTTAAAATTGAAACTGGTTTGTGATCACTATTTTTAACTTCAAACGTTATCACGTTATCAATTCCTTTTATTACTTTTATATTTCTTTGATACAATTTTCTATACTCCACGTTGCCTGCAAAGTCATCTGCGATAACTACGGTTCTGTTTGAAACTAAATACCTTGTCACTAGCTGCATAATGAATTAATCCTAACTAGTGTATTTATAAGAGCATGTTAAGAAAAGATATAGAAGAAAAATTTCCGTTTTTGAGTGTTGTCACGTATGGTGGTTCCGAGTACATCGGTATCATTAATAATCAGGACAACTATATTACTAGTATGTATGTGTATACTGAATTACGCACCCAAGAAGATAAACAAAGGTTTATCGAACTTGGCGAAGTATGGTGGTGGGAATCAAATAGAATGATCCCTATTAATATATTTTTAAATTCTGATATGCAACAATTTAGATATGCACAAATAACTATGAATTCTAAAGATGTTAAAATAACACTAGGGCCAACTGTAAATCTTAACAGACTACATGTTAAGAGAGTAAAACGTAAAAGTGTACAGTTAGTTAAAAAGCCTAAGAACTAATTTGTTCGCAAAGTAAATTCATATGTACTACAACAGCTACAGCATACGAGAAGGCATGGCTTTTCTTAAAGTAGTACCCGCCGTCAGTCGGCTTCGTCCACACTTCCTTCATTATCGTTTCCCAACCCTTGTCCGCTAGATGTCTCTTCGCTGGACGTATTATCGCTAGTGTCGCTGCCAATTGTTCTACCGATTGCGGCTTCAATTGTTTCAGCAGTGCTCCGTGCCCGTTTAGATGAAAGACGCTTTCGCTGAAGTCTTCGTGTTCCAGAAGTTGCCATAAAGGAGTCCTTTCCATTAATTCTTGAAGATGTCGACTGTCCTTAACGTCTTTGTAAATGTTGACGTTAAGGAAGTCTAGTTTAAAGTAGCCGCGTTCTTCTGCGGTCTTATGATCAATTGTAGATAGATTATCTACAGGATTGTGTGGAATTTCAGTAGCATAAATTCCAGTATTGTGTTTTTTCCCAGTGTCTAATTTTGCTACTCGATGTTGTAGCTTAGACAATATAATATCTCTGTTAGGAAAATCAATATCAATATCAGGCATTTGCTAGTGCTTCTTTCCATTTTGAAGGAGTTACGTGTTCTTGCATAGTAACACCGTTAAGCAAATCTATCAAGCGCAAGAATGTTCTAGCTGAATAACCACTTAACCATTCCTCTCTAGTTTTTCCTAATTCGTTAGTCCAGCGAGCAAGTACTTTGCATGGCCTTGAAATTTGTAAAGTAACACCTGGAAAACTTAAACAAGATTCCCACATATCAACTTCTTGTTCGTCTACTTCAATAATTTCAGGATTAATAGCAAGCATTTTTCGCTCATTAATGTTGTTTGTTGACGAATTCATCATAGCAAAAGCCCTAAAAGTTTCTCCTATTTGATTTGCTGATACTCCAGTTCCGTTATTTTTAATTATAACATCAAACATTTCTTCTTTAAGTTCAGTAAAATTAACTGGTGCATTGTCAATATCAATCTGGTCGCACACAGTTTCTAAAAGTTTATTTGGGTGTGTAATTACTTCCATCTTATTTCTCCTCATAAAAATAGTCTACTACAAACACTCTTTTGTCTTGCCTAGTCGGATATGATCCATATAGGACTGTGCTTTTAAAAATTAACACATCGCCTCTATTAGGTTTATAACAGAGGTCGTGTGTATTTCCTAACCCGTCATAAAGAAACGCAAAAGTTCCTCCATGCCATGTCGATTCATCGCTGTCTGGTTCTGTTAAGTAACAAATTGCACTAATTTTCTTTACAGTTTGATCACTGTGTCTGTGCGCCTTTTGCCACCCTCCTTTCTTGTAATCAACAATCCATAGTGCGCATAAATCTGTTAGTTGTATATTTAACCCAACTTCGTCAATTTTATCCTGTAAAAAAGGTTTATACTTCCATTCGTTGAGATATGCACGTTCGTGTACATTAAATTGCTGTCCTCGATATGTAGTGGTTTGATCGCTTACATCGGTTCGAGTATCTTTAGGGAATACTTTTTTATCCCAATGAAAATCAAACTCTTCGCAATCAGGATAGTGTGATTCTATGATCCATTGGTGTTCGTTTCCTAATAAACATGTTTTCATAGTTTTGATTCCTTGGCTACTTCTTTTACTATTTCAACATCAGCAACTTTCTTTTTAAATTTGAGTGCCCAGTGTTGAGGATTTAATACAACATATACAAAGCCTAATTGCTCGTCATTAAACTTGTTTAGCATTTCTTTTCCGCTTGAACAATTCAACACTAACCAAGGACTTATCTTTCCGTCCTTAATATCTCGTACAATTCGATTTAAACTTGCGTAACGAAAATAATCATTCCACGGAGTATCTTTTTCTTCGCCCCAATCCATCATTGTTTCGATAGAACGTTTAACTGCTGTATCCATATTTTCTTTCAGGATCAAATCAATGACATACTTTTCGTATAGTTCATCTTTACACCAGTGATCTAATTTAATACCACTAGTTACTACATGGTCGATATAACGTTCAGGATATAATGGACGTACATTGCTAACAAATGATCCAAATTTTACAAATGCATTGTAGTACTGAGAATTGCAAAATTCTTTATATGTTTTATCCTGTTTAGCACCTGCACTTAGTTTGTAAAATCTTTGAAATGCGTATAATCCTAGTTGTACTCGCTTTTCATTTTTCTGTAAAGCTCTGCGTTTTTTTTCGCACATATGCACAGCAAGAGTTTTTTCTCTTACATACGCTGTGTTGCAATATTCACACACATAAGGCTTTTCTACAGACATTTGTTTAAATGACCCATTCGATTGTTTTTGACGATTCAAAAATTCTATCATACTCTTTTGATTCCATGGTGTGTAATTTTATTTGCCAGTCATTAATAAACTCTTTTGTACTGTCAGTTATCTTATAGTGTAACACGTTTTCTACAAAATTACAATGTTCTAATGGCAGAGGATGATCTTCAATATACCATTCATTATCTCGTAAATATTGCGGTCTTGTTTTATCCTTTTCAATATTAGGATACCAGGATAATTCAGTAAGTGTTTTAGTTTTAGGTTCAACCCATTGTTTATACATGTCTAATATTTTAGATATTGTTTCATGTTCTAATAGTATATCGTCAGTATAAGGATTGTTGATACTAGTACTGATTACATTAGCACCAGTTGTTTTTAATGCCAATAGTGTACTTGCAATTAAATTACAATCTCGATAAACATAATATTCTAAATCATCATGTTCGATATTCTGATTAAAGATATTTCCTCTAGTTACCCATTCGCCATTATATCTATCTTCTCTAAAAAAGTTACTCCACATAATTATAATTGTATCGTCTTTGTTAAACTTTTTTATAGCATTTGTTTCCCAGATTCTATTAGCAATTAATTGGTTACCGCTGCCTAACTTTCCACAGTTGTAACCTTCCTGAGATTCTCTAATTATAATATCTGCCCATGTAGGATAATAGTATTTTGTAAAGCTGCATCCATAAGCAAACACTCGACTCAAAGTTTAACTCCGTCGAATCCGTTGTCTTTAGCTAACTGTTGTAATTCTTTTTTAGTATACATAGATGCAAGCATTTCTATTTCATCTATTTTTTTGTTCGGATAAAGCTCTTTTAAAAACTTAGATGCTTTACTGTTGTCCTGAGTTTTTTTCTTGTGCCCTATCCACTGATGATATTCTATTTTACCTGTGTTTCCGCTTAAACATAACAGTTGCCATAATAATTTTTTATGTCGTTGCAACGTAAAAAAATGTTTGTTGTAATATTCATTAGTTTTAAAAACCGCTAGTTCTTGTTTTTCTCGCGACCCCTTAACACAACTGACATATCTGTTTAAAAGATAAAAGCTAACTTGCTTTCGATCGTCCTCTGTTAATTCGTCCCACACAGACATACCGCCCATGTCAATTGCGGCTAATATATCTTTTAATGGAAGTTTTTGTGATGCCATATGAGTTCTCAATTACTATCTTTTATAATATAATACGTTGTTACTATTTTGTCAAGTTGTTTTTTTAATGTAGGATTTGTTAGTGCAAGTTCACATAGTTCCTTCCAAGCACTATAATCTAATAGTTCGCCTTGTGCTCTAGCAACAGAAAAAGGATCTCCACCTACGATCCAGCGTTTAATCTCAGGAAGATCGCGATACCGAGCGTAGACAACACCGTCGCTACGCTCGTATATCAATGGCTCGCCTGGAATTAATTTAGCCATTCAATCGTGCAATTAGCTCTTCTTTTTTAAGACTAGCATTTGCTTTGATTCCTTTTTCCTTGCAAAGAGCAAGCAAGTCTTTTTTAGCCATAGTAGTTAAATCAGCCTTTGTACTTTTAGTCGAAACTGTTTTTGTTTTGATTGACATAGGCGACTTTGTTTCTTCTTTTACTTCTGATTTTTGCGCATCTTGTGTAATAACCGGAGTGTCCGGAATATCTAATCCAAATAACTTCTTTAACCAATTAAACATAATACTTCCTTTAGTTTGTTTTAGTGCCTACTGTGCGACGAACAATGTCGTCGTGATTAAATTCAGCCCAGTATAGTTCAAAAGCGACACCGTCTTCTAAACCTTCAAACTGGTGAATCTTACCTGGCTTCACCTGCGTGAAGTCTCCTGCTTCAAGAATAGTCTCGTCAACTAGTCCTTCCTGCTCTCCGTCTTGCCAAACACGAACAATCATCTTGCCCGACTCTACAAAGAACCCGTTCCATTTGTACTGATGTTCATGTTCTGAACATTTGTATCCTGCTTTGTATTCAATCCGGTGGAACTCTAGTACACCGTTTGCGTGGATCAATTCTGTAGATCCCCAAATTTTTCCTGACTTCATTATAACAATTCTCCGTATCTAATAAGTTCCGTTTGTCGAGTAACATCCTTAATAAAAAATGCACAAATTGGATCGTCTCCATCCTGCAATGGTATACTCAAAAGTTGTCCATTTTTAACTTTAGGAAAATACCATTTCACATCGTTATAATAATTAGTTACCTTGATTTCTGCAAACTCGGCCTTGAAGCTGGTAAGAGGATTAAACAAGAATGCTTCGAATCCCCTATCGCCGATACTAGTTAACGGTAGTACTTCTAAGTCATTTCCGCTGTCACTACAGCCAACAGCAATATGCCAATCAATTGGCATTTGTATCTCTACTTGACCAATTTGTAGTACAATACTAGGAGAGCTAAATGCTTCTAAAAATATTAAAGGTATGTAAAAAAAGTCAGGTGTAGTTTGATCGCTATTATCCAATACACTAAATCTAATATCTTCTTCTATTTGATCTGGCAGGGTATTTAAATCCAATGCTTTATTTTCTAATGTTAGTATATTCATTTAATTCCAATCCACCTTTTCTATAGTAAATGGGTATTGCGCCTCTTTGTAAAACTTTTTACGTTGTGTGAGATGCCGCTTCGCATACTTGCATGTTGATGTCAAGTCCCATATTTGTACGAAGTCTTTGTCCTTTGCCTTTCTTACGCCTCTACCAATTGATTGAATAACTCTAACAAAACTTTTGCCAGGCTCAAGAAGAACAAGATTAAAGATACGTGGAATGTTAAGTCCAACAGCCGCTACACCATATGTTGCAATAATAACTTCGTTAGTGCCTTCCTTGATTGTATCGTATGTTTCTTTTCTATCTTTATTCTTAACAGCGCCACTTACAAATGTGCTGCCTGGTATAAGTTCTGCTAGTGCTTCTCCTGCACTAATTCTATCTACTAGTATAAGTGTGTTGCCTGATTCTTTTACTGTGCTTAATAATTTGCCTATGTATTCTAATCGTTTTGTATTTGTTGTTAGATATTTTAATTCTTCTTGATAGCCTGCATGTGCTACTGTATCAATTAACTGTACTACGTTAACGTGACACTCAGATAATACACCTTTATCCTGTAGTTCTTTTGCACTGATCTGTCCAATTACTGGACCTAGGCTAGCATGAATACTTTCAAACTCAAACTTCTCTTTGGGTACTGTACCAGTTAGTCCCCAACGGATCGGTGCATTGCGTAAGTTACGAGTCAGTAAGTTTTTAAGAACTTCTGCCTTTGCCTGGTGTACTTCGTCGACAATAATAGTGCTCACATCTTCTAAGAACTCTGCAAGGCTTAGTACAGCCGTGCCGTCTTTATGCTTCTTGTCTAGAATATTCAAACTCTGCCAAGTGCAAATAGTGTGAGTCTTACCTAACATCTTTCTGTCGCCAAAGTATACACCTACATCTAGTCCACAGTTGATGTAGTCTTCTTCTGTTTGTTCTACCAACGACTTGTTAGGTACAATAACTAAACTACGTCCATACTTCTCGCTCATATGCGACAGTGTAGCTGTTGTAATTGTTTTTCCTGCGCCTGTTGCAATCTGCTGTAGACTCTGCGGGTTCTTTGCAAAGTTGTTAATTGCTTCTACTTGATAGTCACGAAGAATAATATCTTCGCCTTCTGCTGGATGACCTTTGGGCCATACAACACCTTGCTCTTTCCAGTAGTTCTCTGTTACTTCCGGAAAGTTTAAATCGATAGGATGACGTCTATCTTCAATATCAACTATTTGAACGTTGTTTTTTGCAAGTACATCACTAACAACATCGAGATGATTAACATAGCCGGTTCCGCCAATACCAAAGAACGCAACTTTGCCGTCCCAGCGTCCTAGCTTATATTGCGGCATATATTTTGCATACGGCACTTCAAATTTTAGTGCATTAGCGAGTTTTCGTCGTACATCTACATCTAGTCCTTCTAGCTTGATGTTTACTTCATCTTCGATTATTAGTTTACACGCTGACATGTATAAATTTCCTCTGACTCCTACTCCAGTATCCTTCAGATACCTTGTCGTTGCATATAATTTGTAAATCGCATTGTTGCGAAAATGCTGTTACATGATTAAAACGTAAACTCCTAGAATCGTAATTAACTACACAATTAGGAACCCATCCTGATTTAATTAAAGGTTTAGGAAGTTTACTACTATTAATATACACTATTTTTGTATTTTCTGCAACTGGATTATTAAGTTTCTTTTGTTTTACATATTCGTTAAATGGATCAGAACCGTCTAGTCTAAACAATACAGATACGTCTTCAGAGTTTATAGAATATTTTAAAGAATTATACGTTTCTACTAATTTATCAAATGCGTTATTTTCATCAAGTACAATTAGTATTGGAAATCTTTTTAATTCGGTTACACTAGATATAATTTGATCAAAATTAAATTCATTATTGATTACTATTTCAGGATTATCTCTATTAATTATGATCTGAGACAAAGTTGAGTACTCTCTAATATATTGATTAATATTATCAAATGAATGTAAACCATATAAGTACCTTCTTTCGTAATATAATACTATGTTATCTTTAGGATCGCCTATTGTTTTTAACAAATAGTTTACAGCATTATCAGGTAAGTTTTTAATTTTATAATCATAAACTCCTGGAATGTACTCTTCTTTATTTTCATAATAACCTAAAAGAACATTGTATGCATCTAATATTTCTTGCTGTATTTCAAATTTGTGTTCGAATCGTTTAGCAATTTGCATTAGCTTAAACAAGTTTTCTGCATTTACTGGGAAGTGATGCGTGTGCTTATCATATTGTGTATTACGTAACGGATTTAAGTTTTTAATCTCTTGTACACGTTTAATAATTTTATTAGAAAAAGGAAATCTAATTGCTAAAAATTCTTCGTTATTTCGAGACACTATTCTAAGCCAGTGAGAGCGATCTATTTCTCTAAGGCCGTATTTTTTAATTTTAGAAATTGCTAAAACATCAATGTTTTTTTCGTTAAACTGATCTGCATAATCATTAGTTAACTTTTCTTTAACTAGTGCATATTGTCTATCAGTCATCGCAACACCTTTAGACAATTGCCTAGCAATGCTAATTAAAATAGTTGCATCGTTTTGTTTTAGATGAAATCCAAAATCTTCATAAGAAGTTTTTCCTTGTTTAGGAATTCTAACACCAGTTAGTAATGTTAGACAGTCCTCGCAAGTCGTAGGTTCTAGTACATTCATAATAGTATTATACGATACTATAGTTTAGAAGTCAAGCGTTTAAGTGGTAAACCTGATGCAATTTCTTCTACAGTCCATTCAGTATGAGCGTAGTCGTTTAGCCATTGTTGCCTGTCAGGTTGGGGAGGATTGTTTATGTTGGTAAGACTCTTAATACTTACGTCCCATGCTAGGCTTGATTGTGATGTATATGCCGGTACACCTTCTAAGACGCTGTGTATGCCTGGGTTAGACGTCCAACTAACAGTACAGTATATGTCGTTGAAATTCATATCGAAGTCGTCGTATGTGTCTTTTAATTGTATAGGTTCTTGCCTGTACACGTTCCTATATTGTCTTTCGATTGCTTCTAGTCTACATCTTGGATGTGCTCGAAATATAATAGGACGATCTGTGTGTGCTTGTACGTTTTCGATAGTGTCCATTACCCATCGACTCATACGTGGTTGATTGCGCCACTGTTCGCTCTTTTCGTGTTGTCCTGCTATTAGAACATAATCGCCGTCGGATCTCCAAGGCTTACAAACCAGTCCCAAGCTATCAGCCCTAGTCCTATCATTGTTTTGCTCACCAAAGTAAGCATCTCTGTTAATTCCATTTAATCCTACCTTCCATGTTGTTCCACGTTTGATACCACCTACTTCTAAGACAACCACCGGTTTGGATCTGGCTCTAGCGGCTTCCCAAATAGCTTTGTTTCCAGACATACGACCATTCCAAAGAACGCTCCAAATAACATCAACGTCGGCACTAGGATCATTGTCAACACAATCATAGCCAAGAGACTCAGCACCGCTAACAAAAGCGTCAAACACAGGTCGGCTGTTGAGTGCTCCATATTGTCTCCAAAGGCTAAACTTCATTCCAGTACGCTTCTGTTCTATTTACCATTAAATCTTTAGACAAACTTTTTCCAGAATTTTTTCGACCACCTTTCATGTGATCAATCCATTTTCCAAGTTCGCTATTAATTAACGGGTGACCACCTCCGCCTGTCTTAGCGGTGTTGTTGTAAATATTAGCACTATAATCGTATGACTGGAAATCTTTATATTTGTTCAATAAATGTCCGAACACATAACTGTCATGCCATTCTTCTAATGTGAAGATTCCGTTGTCTGCATCTTCATACATAAGTTCAAAATCCTCTAAGAAACTATGACACACAGGATGATTTAGATTCATTCCGTAAAACCCACACTCCGGCCATGTTTGTGATCCTTTGCCTCGGCCAACGTATGTAATGTATGCACTATTAGGAAGCAATTCTTTAAACTGTTCATAACTCCAGTCACTGTGTACATATGTATCCGCATCCATCCATACACACCAGCCCGTAGACCGCGCACAAGCGTCGTACACAGCATAAGTTTTGTTAGCGAACCGTATAGCGTCCCATTTAAATTCTTTGTGCCAGTCGCGTGGCCTACGTGCTTTAATTGCATCAGGAGGGATGCCATTTGCCTTAGGATCATCTTTCCATCGTTCTTTAAATGCTGTTAGTTTAGGTAGATGTTCTTTTGCATCTAGTACAGTGATACGATCGTCATCTACAACAGGTGTACAATCTTCTGTATATACTAACAATTCAATACGTGAATCTACACGTTTACTAAAACTATCTAAAAATCTTTGACCATATAATTCTAATCCAGGCTTGTGAAATGTTGTTACTACTGTTATTTTTTCCATGCATATTCTCTCATATGTTTCCAGCATTCGCCGGATCTTAATTCATCTAATGTCCAATGACTCATCGCAAGTCTTCTAAGCCATGCTTCTCTGTCAAACTCAAAATTTGGATTTTCAATATTTTTAAGATTTGTATTTGCCACATCTCTAGCTTGACTGCGTTTAGGATCAATTACAAAAATTGGAACACCTTCAATAGCGGCAATTACCGCCGGACTGCTATTGTAACTAATCACAGCGCATGCATCATGTAAGTCTTTTAACAAAGAACTAGTCGGAGATGAAATTTCTACTTTATGTCCTATTGCTTTGAGCTGTTGAATGTGTTTGTCAATTTTTTTGTCACCTGGATGAAATCGTACAAGGATACGTTTATCTGTAAATTTTCTTAAATTTTGTAACAAGGGATGTAACCAATTAATAATTTTTAATCCGTCCATACTCCATCCACCATCACGTTGACAAGTAATCAGAATATAATCACCATACTTTTTCCAAGGTTTGAGTTGTAGTCCTAATCTATCTCGCAACTTGCCCCAACGTGCAGGATCAATTTTATCGTCACAGTATTCTCCCGTGGTTGGAAAAATACCATCATAGCTGTATCTTAAATATGATTTAGTATTTCCAGGATCGTATGCTAAAAATAAGTTACTGTCAGCAATAATAGTTCTACCTCCTAATTCAGATTGCGAAGATAATACTCGACGGCGTAAATCTAAATGAGGTACATTTTTACTACCTGGATGAACAAACCCTTGTAATATACCAACATCTGCTGGCTCGTATTGAAACGTATTAATTAGTTGACCTTTATCTTCTAATGAACGCACACCTTGAATAAAATACTCTAAAAGTTTTGGTTTTTCTTGATTCTTATTTCCAGGTGGTATTGCTTTCATATAAGCATTAACTTTAAAAGGCCTCATCGTATAATCCTTTTTCTTCAATCATTTTTACTACACTTCCGCTTCCTAATTCTGGTACTGTATATTGACAGTACGCTAAGAAATGTAATAGTTCAATAAATTGTTCTTCTGGGGGGTAATAAGGATCTTCAATATTGGATAGGTCTTTATTAGCAACTTGGTCGACACAAGATGGCGCCATAGTAAACGCAGGAATACCATAATGCATAGCTTCAAGAGCTGCCATACTTTGATAGGTTACTACCGAATGAATCTGTTCTCTAAAACACTGTGCTGCCACACTATTATCTTTAATGCGTTCAAATCTTAAACCTTTATCTCTAATAATAATAGGACGATCTGTGTGTTTTTTAATTTCAGCAATTGTAGAGTTTAACCATTCTTGTTTAGTAATATTATAAAACTGACAAGGCTTTTCTGACGGAGTAACAACTAAGATAGGACCGTTTTGTTTAGACTGATCTTTTTTGCCGTTGTATTGCATATAAGGAGCAACTTTGACTAATTTTTCAAATCTATCACCTGGCATACTTTTGTATTTTGTATGCTGAATATTATTTTTTACAACTCTATAAAAAATTTTCTTTTTCATTAAGTTGCCCATATAACCGTTATCAATATAATAAAACGGTCGACCAGTTTCCCAACATTTATAAATTTCTTTACGTTTAGTCATGCTTCTGAATGCTACTGGAATTTCTATCGGCCAGGGTGATTGAGAAATTTTACTTGCAATTTCTTTTCGATCTATAATCCTTGCATTAGTGCCCGCACCCCAATGTTTTAAAATTTCATCATCGCCGTTAATCATAAGCATAGATGGCTTATCATTTTTCCCTAGCATATCAAATGTACCCATTATACCTCCATCATCTCAAATAATTCGTTTTTCCACAGTTCGTTAAACTCACAGTTACGATAGTTTTCAAACCAAGGGCCGCCTTCTGTGTAGTGTATTAGTTTAGGAGTTTCGATATCGTCATATACTCCTACTAGGTAGTTCCATGTGTGATCTAGTTTGCCAATCTCTTCGTCCTTGAGCCAACTGAATCTATGGAAGTATGCTCCGTTTAGTTCTGGATCGTTTACCATATCCTGTGTTAGTCTAGCGTTACTAGGGTGCGCACAGTTAAATAGTACAGCACTAGACCAGTTCTTGCGTGGATAGATGGTTTGCTTTTGTCCGTCCATCTTCATACCTTCTTTAGGAGTGTAATCATGTTGCACACACATGACAGCGTACTTGTCATCTGCTTGATCAAACAACTCTTTAATATCTGTTGTAAGGATCATGTCACAATCTATAAACAAAGCCCAGCCTTTGAAGTTAGCCAATTCAGGTACTAAGAAGCGTGTAAATGTAAATTCAGTACTTGCTAACTTATCCACAGGGCGTGTGTACCAACCTGCATCACGCAATTCTTGTTGTACTAGAGGACGTACTTCTGCTGTTGGTGATCTACTTATAATACTATGCTTGCACACTTGATATGCAATGTCCTCTCGAGGATCGTAACCTACAAATACTTTCATTAATCTCTTCTTTCTATATCTTCTTCTGTTAGAGTGTCGCCCAACCATACTTCTATAACTTTAGCAGTTGTATCGCCCAAATTGGTTGCTTTGTGCCATGTGTTTTTTGGAATGTCAATACTATAACCAGAAATAAGATTTTGTATTTCAATTCTTCCATCTGCATGTTCTAGTTTCATTTGAATAGTGCCTTCAACAACGTGCCAGTGTTCACTACGTTCAAAATGTCTTTGGTCACTTAGTGCATTACCAGCATCAAATGCAAGTTGCTTAACTTGCCAGCCTTCGCCTTTGTCTAATACAGTATATCTACCCCAGTCACGTTCTGTAGTGGGTTGACTCCATTCTTTGAGTATCCAGCTGCTTGAGTTTTTCTTATCTTCGCCTCCGACAGCAAATGCAAACTCTACATCTTGATGCTCTCCGTATATAGTGTATTCTGGAGTAGTAGTATTTGTTCTGTCGCCGCCATTAGCAAATACTACTTTCCAACTACTGCCTTTGGTTTGTAGTACTTGGCCTATGGCACTAAGTGCAGTATTGTCGTCGTCGTTAAAACCGATAACTTCGTCAACACATGCAAGTTCTTTAATGATTGCTGCACGTTCTTCAAACGGCATAAATGGTCTACCTTTTTTGCGTGTAAGCCACTCGTCTGAATTGACACCTACTACTAAATGATTGCCGAGTTCTTTTGCTGATTTAAAATAGGCGATGTGCCCTGAGTGTAAGGGATCAAAGCCGCCAGTAACCAATACCACTTTATTCATATAGATATTTATATTAGCACTTATTTGCTAGTAGTTGATTTGATACCTTGAACTTTTGTAAAGTAAGGTTTATATGTACGTAACCAAGGACATAATTGTTTACACATTATAGCGTCGTTGGGCCACCATCCGATTGTATCTTGTATTTTTATAATTTCTTTGGCAGCCTCTGGTTTAATAATATAAGCACTATGTCCAGGAAGTCCTTGAGGAATAGATTTGTCTGTGACCCAAGGAACCTGTTGTTCTCCTGAATTATCTAGCGCATCGTACAACTTACTATTAAATGTTGCATGATCAGGATTATTGATACTAATTGCGCCGCCAGAGAACTCAAAAGGTTTAAATTGTCTAGTAAAAATTGCATCGTGCTCTAATATCATAATAGTTTCATTAAGCTCGACACTCTTCTCCCATAGTTTATAATGACTTCCGGCGGCAGCTATACGTTTAGACATGTCGTATGTCTTGTATGCTTTTAATATCATGCCAGTCGTAGGACAAACTGATTTTTTATTATATGGCCATTTCCAATTTATCTTCCACATAGTATTAGGAGTAATTGCTGTAAATTTTTCTACTTCTATTTGAGAGTTTGTATCTGTAATAGATTGTATACAGCGATCTGCATGACTTTGACTATCGTCATGATCATCTATTGTAATTATGTACGCTTTCATTTAGATAACACATAAACTCTACAAGGTACTTTGCCCTTTAATCCAGTTGATTCAAAAACTGATTCTAATTGTAATCCTGTGTTTTTAAACAGTTGTCGTAATTCGTCGTCATTAATTTCCACAGGGTCCCATGGTCTTGCATTATTATCACTAGGCCCGTAGCCGTGTTCTAAATACAATTTACCGTTTGACGAAAGTTGATCTGCCCAAACTTTAATAGTTCTAACAGGGTCAAATGCATGATCAAATGCATTTGAATAAACAACATCAAAATAGCCAAGCCAGTCTTCGCGTATATTATTAAAATCATGTTGTACTGTCATTGGAAATTTGCTTGCGGTGTGTGATACTTCAGTTCCAATAATCTCAGCTTCTGGAAAATTTTCTTTAAAATAAAATTGTTCTGCGGCATTACGAGTACCATGACATAATATTCTTGTTGCCTGTTTTTTATCTTCACAGATTTTTTTAATTGTTTTCTTTTCTACATAAATCATTTTAAGTTTAGCAACATTTGCTTCGACTTGATTTTCTAAATACTCTTCATAATTTTTATATTCGTAAACTTTCATTGTATTTCCTTTTAAGTTATTTTTTGTACAAACCCGTGAACACTAGTATGTATGTCTTTGTACGGTTCGCTTAGTATTTGATACCATCCCCATTCGTTAGGGTATAATTTATGTTCTTTAACTAATTTGCGTAATAATGCATGATCAAAATGTTTTCGATGATGAATTAAAAAATCATAAGGCAAAAATCCATACCAGTCGTCTTCAGGATTGTCTTTGTTAACTTCTGTCCATTGTCCTGAGCCAAACTGACTGCCGCGATTTTCTCTAGTCATAAATCCTACCGGGCCAACTTCATATGCTTTGCGCAACCAATGATTTAAATCTACTTGTCTGTCTATTTTAGTATTCCAGTCAACTCTTATAATTAGATCATGATGTGAAGGTATTTTTCTAATTAAATCCGAGTGTGCTAAAATAGGAACTATTCCAAAATAAAATTCATCTTTTAATTTTCCCGACTCAACATATTTTTTATATTTTCCATGTTTAGAATGAGGAGTAACCTCCATAGGATGATAATGCCATTTCGGATAGTGCATTGTACTTAATCTGTTGTGTAAATTTTCAGGCACTAAATTTGTTCGATTTGTGAACGTGTGATAATAGAAATTACAGCCAGGAATTTTGTGCTGAAGCTGTTCAACAATTTTGCTGTCTTTATCATTCACACCAGAAATACAAATTGCAATATTCATTTAAAAAACCATTTCTTTAGATTGGCAGCAAAGAGCGCATGACTGTTGTGTCCAGGATGGGGATTTGGTTTATCTAATGCTTCATCTATGTAAAAATTTGTTTCCCATATAAAGTTTTTTAGATTAACATTTTTTACATAAAAATTATCAAAATATTCTTTGTGTTTTTTTGGAATCTCATGTTCGGGAAAAACATGAAAACTTTTTATTCCTTTGTTTTTAAGGTATCCGTGAACATAATTTATTCTAATTAATTGATCAAAAATTGTGTCAAACTGTTCGTAGTAATTTTCGTAATAAGTTTTTACTGTTTTTATAAATTCAGTTTTTTCTGACTTGTGTCTTCTCCAAAATGTTAAGGGCATATTTTGTTTTATAAATGCTGGTAGCATATGTATTCTAATGTTTTTTTGATCTTCAAATATAGTCTGCCTATTAAAGTTAGACCAAAGTATTACTACTACAGTGTTTTTTGTGTAATGGGGATATTCTATTATAGACTTAGTAATCATTTTATTAGACGAGCCGGGTATTGCACAATTATCTACAGAAGTAAAGTTAACTAAATCTTTTAACTTTTCGGGCCAAGCGTATTTACTAGGATACGGGCCTTCTGAGCGACTGTCCTCGCCTAAGCAATCTTTTAGTCCGTGACCGTATGTATGACTGCATCCAAACGTAACTAATTTGTAATTTGACCAAGCCATGTGTTTTTCCTTGCACTTGTATCGAAATCAAAGTTCCAATACTCAATATCTTGTTTGTACCAGTCTGCTACAATTTGTATTGTTTGAGGCGTGTATATTTCTTTATAAGAATCTATTAGTCCTGTAACATTTCGAGAACGTGGCATAGTTGCTAAATTTAAATATTTTGTTAGGTCAGTGTCAAGATTTTCTTGTCTTAATATATCGCATCGAACATTGTTATCTTCGTCAATGACATAATCAAATTGATTGTACCATCCTCGTACAGCACGATGCCACATAAATTCCATTCCGCCCCATTTGTGCCGCTCTTCTAAAAATGCTTCAAAGGAAGATATGTCAGCATAACCAATTGGAGAATTTTTTTCAATTTCGATAACTTTTTTAGCAAAGTAAAAACGAGAAGCAACTCTTGCCCACGGATTTCGAACTATAGTAAATGCTGTATGTTTTTCTCTCAAAGACACATTAAAATCTCTCCATCGTGCATGTGCGTAGCCGTGGTGATCTCCAAGAGCATTCATAGTACTAAGAAGATTAGCTGTGTACTCTTTACTAATATGTGTTTTAGGACTAGCATCGATTATTTTATTTTTTAAATCTTTGTTAAGTCTAATTGTACATCCTGCATTTTTTGGTATGTGTATAAAAAGTTTTTTCATTAGTATTTTGTATAATTCTTTTCTTCTATTATAGACGAATTTGTTATTGTGTTGATCATTTTTTTAATTTCTGCTCTATTGTCATTTTTTATATAAACCTGCCTAGCAAGTTCTACAAACTTAGGACCAAAGTCCTTTGTGATTTCACATTTACGTTTATCATTTTCTATATTCCAAAGTGCTAGATTTATTTCATATAATTCGTGCACTAGGTGATTTACTTCTGCGTCATCAGTAAATGCTTTACTTTCTAGTAAAGACAATTCTTTACTAACATTTATTAGTTGCTTTTCGTCTGTTAACTTTTCCTGTTTGATTTTTAATATTGTAATTTTATCAAACAGCTCACCGACAGATACTTCAATCGATACCATCATTAATTTTGATCCTATTGTCTTTAGCCCTGTGCATATGATGACTCCAACGATCCTTAGCACTTGTTGTATATATGTGAATGTTCTCTGGGGCAAAGTATATTTGTGACATGTGCAAAAATCCACTATCAACGCCAACATGATAAGTTGCTTTAGACATTGCATATGCAATATGTTTGAGACTATCTTTTAATAGTATATTTTTAGATTCGCCGCCTACAACAACTATTTCATAGTCTTTATACTTGTCTAGTATTGCTTGTCGTAGATTAGGCTTAATCATACGTTTTTTTGATGTACTATCAAACTGTACAGTAATAAATTTTTTAGGGAGTTTAATATCTTGGTATTCTGCTGCGATTTGTGGAAAATGTTTAAGATATTGTGTTGAGTCAATACCTTGTGCAGGTTCAAAACGTTGTGGATAATCAGTATATATATGTGCTTCTGCGTCGTATCCTTGAGACCTTACATAGTCTACAAAATCATTATTGTCTTTGGGTTCGAAATCTAAGTGAGGCATAATTGAAATATTTTTATTAGGAAATAGGTCTAGTATTTCAGGCCAACTTTCAGGCTTATGTCTATTCCATTGATATTTTGTAAGGTGTAAAGTTACTGGGGTGTTTTCTATTAGTCCGTAGTTGTATGCTAGTAATACACTGTGTATTCTATCACCTAAACCAGGAGCACCGTAGTGAAAGTTTTTCTTTACGGTGCTATATGCTCTCATAGCTATATGTTTCATAATTACACTCTAATTTCAAACTGAGTCATTCCGTGTCGATAAAAATTATTACGTAAATTATGGTTATCAACAAATTGGTTTACAGCTCGCGTTACTCCTGGTTTACTCCAAGTAGCTTTAGGCCATTTAAAATCATCTCCTAATATTAATCCTCCAGGTTTGACTTTTTTATATGCGTTTATAAGATCAGCATAACACCCTTCATAAGAATGATCGCCATCGATATAAATCCAATCTAAATGATTATCTTGACAGGAATCAAACCAAACAGTAGACGATTGTCTTATAATTTTAACTTCTGGATTATTAGCAAATTTTGTTTTGACTTTTTGATATACATTGTCATAGTACTTGTCAAACTCTTTTTCTAATTCCGCAGGATCCTTAATTTCAGGAGATATATTGAGAAGTTTTTGATATTTCCATAACCACTTATCATATGTCATTTCACTATTATCTTTGAACGGGTCAACTGAATATGGATCAACTAGATATAATTTTTTTAACTTTTTCTTTGCAAATTCAAATGAAGTATTTCCCATCCATACTCCTATTTCAGCGCCTACTGTGTCTTTTTTAATTAGGTGTAAAATATTCGGTGCATCGCTATTTCTTTCTTTTACCATCATAAAGGGTGTTCTCCAATTTCTTTCATCAAGGTTAGAATATTTTCTCCCCTTTGTGGTAATAAATCTTTTAAGAAAAAATGAATAAAATATGCTTCGGACAAATAATTGTCGTCAATACCTTTGTATAATCCATTCCATCTCCAGTCCATGTTCAGCGATGGAATATTTTCTTTTTTTATCCACCAGTTGAGTAACATTTGATCTGTAGACCATTTTCGATATCCTACGCCATCAACAAAATCCTTAAATTCAGGACGTTCTAAAAATTCTTTAGGAGTTTGATTTTTTAAGTAAGGTTTAAATTTTTCACAATTAATTACCATCATACCCATATTATAAAATTCAGCGCCTGTGTTGTTCCATTTCCAATCAACATCAGTACATGGCTCAAACGCTGCTTTAGAATACTTTTTAATTTTAGACTTATATTTTTTAGAACAAGGTAGCTCTCGTTCAACAACTGCACCAAATGCATATTCTCCAGTTAGGTCTTTAAAAATATTTGGAGCATTATGTTTAATAAAAATATCACTATCTATAATTGCAATTTGGTCATAATCTTTAATGTACTGAAATGCATTTTCTTTTTCGTAGATCGGCAAGTACCCTAGTCGCTCGACCGCTTCTTTACTACGGCCCGTTCTGTCCATATCGGGTCTAATTTTTAAAAGAGGTTCTGTTTGCACAATATGTGTAATGTTGTATGCAGCGCAATATTTTTCAACGCTTTGTATACAATGAGTATACAGTTTACTGGGTGTTCCAACAGCAACTTGGTAGATCATTCTCTTCATGATAAATCCTTAGTAAAACTAACTTTTGTTTCGTATGTTACTTTGTTATACTTATCAAATTGCATATTAACAATTCCGTCACATAACATCCAATCTGCTGGCATAACGCCGTATGTGTCTACCCAATTTAAAATTTTTCTAGCACCTGTTGGAGTAATTCGATATGCTCGGGCTCCCTCATACCAATTTCCAGCCGGGATAGGTTTAGCTTTTTTAAAGCCTTCAAATTTATATACATCGCAATCTGTATACTTGCCGATAGGTTTTTTAAATACTACGTCGTGTTCAAATATACATATTGACGTATTAGTTTCTGCGCATTCCTTCCATAATAACCATTGACTTAGAAAACACCCTTGTGTTCCAGGACGTTGCAAAAGTTTTTTTGCTTTTTTACTTTGATTAGTTACCGATAGATTATAGTCTGCTAGTCCAGTAATTAATCCGTTAACACCTGGTCGTAATTCTAGATTCCATCCGTGATGTGTGCCAGTTTGAATAGCACGAGATGCCATTTGAACGCTTTGATCATAATCTGGAAGATAGATAACATAACCTCTATCTTCCACTAACATTTTCTAAGTTCCTAATTTCTCGCTCTATTTTAGTACGCCAATGATCTGGAAGCCACCTAAGTTGAGCTGATTTAAATCGCCTATCTTCTTTTTTATTACCTTTGCCTGTACTAAAAATGTCATCCTTTTTTTGACCCCATGCATTCCATTTATACGGAATTTTAGAATATGTTTTTCCTAACCGTGTCCACTCCGCCATTGTATCTTTTAATACATCTTGATCAATAAACCAATAACATCCTTGTTCAAACCCTTTTATTAAATTGTTACTAAACAAATTTCTGAATTCTATACCTTCTTGATTTGTCCCTGGTGTTAATGCACTAGCAATAAAAATTCCTTGATCTTTTGGCTTAGGCATTACTCCTACGTATCTAGTAAGATTTTCAAAGTCTCGTAAATGAAATCCATTTTTTAAAATGCTATCGCAATCAATTTGTAATATATACTGATTGCTATTTTTAAATAATTCGTTTAATCTCATAAAACGAGCACTAGCTAAATAGGTTCTTCTTGCAACATAGTCTACATCTGAAGTTTTAAAAATATCAAAACCTTCTTTCATTTTTTTATTATTTTTTGGCAAATTATTATAAAAGTCTTGTGTAACAGTTTCCCAAGTATAGGTAAATTTAAAATTATTAGAAAGAAATTTTAAAACATCGTGATCTATATTTCCTTCGTCAATGATATGGCAATGTACGTGTACCCAAGAAAGGGTTCGATTTATACTCTGCTGTAGTGCATAACCGTGCCTATCAAAATATTTGTAGTCGCAACTAAAATATACAACATAGTTATTTTCTTTAGGACACAGAGTGCCATTTAATTTTGGTAGATTAAACATCGGGTGCCATCCTTGGTCGATATCCAATAATTGCATTCTTTTCTCCGCGGCCGACTTTTCTAATCATTCTATACCCTAGAGACATTAAAATTTCTCTAATGCTTTCTTCAGTGTATCCATAACGTCGGGGATGTTGTTTTCTTTCGTATAAAATAATCGGCTTGCACCTTTCAATAGTTTCTAAGCCTCCGATTGCAACAAACGGCTCATATCCTTCAGCATCAATTTTAATAAAGTCTACATCTCGAAAATTAAAAAAGTCTAAAGGTTTTATAGCAATGCTACCTTTGTCTTGACTGTTAGGTTTTACATGTGTGCCAAAACTTTTGTTAGTAGTAACAATATCAACAGTTTCCTCTTTTCTGCCTACGCCAACTGGATATGTTGTTACGTTAGTGACCTTTTTATGTGCAAGGTTATGCACTAAGCATTGATATATTTTTGGATTAATTTCAAAAGCATGTATATGTTCAAATGTTTTTGACATTTGATATGAAGTAATTCCTACATGTGCTCCTACATCAATAGCAACTCTTAGTTTTTCACAATAGCTCATTGCTATCTGTAGTTCCAAGTTTTGGTAATCTTCTATTTTACCGACTCCTTGTTTTTTAGCACTTTTTAAACAAATATCTCCGCTTACTGTGCGCCACCCGTCAATTTCATTATACATTATTTTCTACCTGATATTTAAATGTGCATTTCCATGCTGTTCCATTTGCAAATTCGTCTCTAGAAAATTGACTCCATGCAATATGTTCTAGCATCTCTTGACGATCAAAGTTTGTTTGATTTTGCCAATGTTGCACTGCACTTTGGCCTAGTATTTCTACTGGAGTGCCAAGACAAAGAGATTCAACAGCAGCCATGCTATGATATGTTATTACTTTTTTTGCTTCTTTTATCATAGGCAATATTTCTTTGAATCTTTGTTTACGTTTACCCTGCTTTTCTCTAATAATTAGCGGAACATCTAAATTATTATATTTTTCAATAGTTTCTTCTCGCCAAGTATTATAGTTTTTACCTAAGTATTTAAAAATATTACTAGACTGTGACATAACTAAAAGATTATATTTTCCTTTTAGATTCCAGTCTTGCCATAAACTATTATCTATTTCTAACTTTGATATTCTGCTTGTACTAACCGGGTATGGTTTAGTATTTTGTAATGAGTTGTAACTAATACGATAATAGTACGGAGTTTTATAAAGATGATTACCGATATAACCATTATCAATATGGAAAAAATTTAATTTTTTATTTTTACTAATTTCGTCAAACACCCAGTCATCAAATGGATGACTGAATGCTAAGTATCTGTTCGGATCGATTTGGTCTTGCGAATTAATTGTTATAGTGTCAAAGTTATTGTATAGATAACTAAAGACTTGTCCTCTCAGATTTTTTGAGTTTTCGGGTACTTGAAATTTATAAGGATGCATCTTCCATGCCCGCGACCCTAAGTTTAACTACGTTTGTAATTTGCCACTGTTTTTGATCAAGTCCTTTTAATAAGCCTAACCATTTATTACGAAGTAAAGCAAATTCATTGATAATTTTTTCATAATCAACAACATCGGCTTCGCCTTCTACATATTTTTCTACGTCTCGACTACTCAATGCTCTTTGATAATTTTCAAGATATTTTTTAAAATACGAGCTACGTAGTCTACGTAGCTCGATATTCATATAGTTAAGGATTGCTTCAATTTCTTGAAGTTGATTGAATCGATGTTCAACTATACCAGGAAGCTCAGAGGCAGCTCTTTCAACGTTTCCTTTAAGTTTTACTTCGTTTTTAGCCTCAACTAATTCTTTTTCAAAATGATCAATTGCATTAGGTATTTTACTGATATCTCTCGATACTTCAGAGTACCATCCCATACTTAATCATCCCACTCGTCTTCGTCTTCATCATATTCGATATTTTCGTCAACGTCAAGATAATATGTAATTGCTGAATCTAAAATATCACATATTCCCATAGCATCTTTTAAATGTATATCATCTGCACCATGATCGGCACAAGTATCAATAAATTTTTCTGCTACTACTTCAATATTTTTTTTGTCAATGCTATCTTTAAATGTGTTCCACATATCAACAATAAGGCTTGCTTGCATAGAATTACTCCTGATTTTCTAGTTCTTCGATTGATTCTTCGATTGATTCTTCAATCTCGGTATTTACCGTCGGAGCCGTCTTTTCAGCGTACTCTGACATAATTAAATCAAGTTTTTCACCGATCCATTGTTTGCGATAATCAAGATGTTCGTTGCCTTCTAAGTCAATATATTTGAGACGATTGCCTTGCTTTTCTAACAAGCCTTTTTTCTCAAACAATTCAACAAGGCCACTATAAGGGTTCATTCCTGTTTCGTAAGGAATCTTAACTTGTACACCTTCGAACGGTTTTGCATAACGTGTCTTCATAACTTTACAGCCAGCACGGATACCCATAACTTCTGAAATTTTATTACCATCCTCATCTTCTTTGAGTTTCATTTTTTTCATTGCAACTACAATAGATGAGGCATAGATAAAGCCTTGACCGCCTGAAATCTTATCGTCTGGATCAAACATATCTTGCGATGCATATGTATGGTTAGTACATACAAGTCCTACGTTATAACTACCGATCATATTAACTGTATTACGAACAAGTGCTGTTAATTGCTTGGGCTTACGTCCCATGTCACCTTTCATATCACCTTTTTGAAACTGATCCATGTCGGTAGGTGTAAGTAACATGCCTAGCGAATCAACTACAAACAATACTTTAGGTCGATCTTCCTCATTCATTGCTTTATAGTCTGCCATGAATGTTGAAATAGTTTTAGCAACATCGTCGATCATTGACATATTAAGTTTGAGAAGTTTCTCTTCACTTGTGTCAACATCTAATGCTTGTAGCCATGTTTCATCAAGTGCATTTTCCGAGTCAATAAGAACTACAAAAATGCCCTGATCTTGTGCATGTTTTACAATATTGCCTGAACAAAAATACGATTTGCCTGCTCCTGATTCTCCAGCAAATACTGTTACTTTACCTAGTGGAACACCTTTGTTAAAGTCTCCTGAGATAAGATAGTTAAGAGCATAACTACCTGTACTGATCCAGTCTGTAGGATCGTTGAATCCGCTACTCATACCTGTAATGGATTTTGTTAAGTCCTTGCGGAACTTACTAACATCGAATGATTTAGCCATAATTTCTCCTAAAATAAAAAATAAAAACCCCTAAGCAGTCCTTTTCAGCAACTGATAGGGGCCGTGTTATTATTGTCCTTGACGTGAACGAATCATTGCAAGGATGTCATTTGCATCGCCACCGGTTGCTGGCTTTTCATCTGATGCTGCTGGAGTGTCGTTTACTACAGTCTCTGTTACAGGAGCAGGTGCTTCTGTAGTAGTTTCTGTCGGAAGCGGAGCAGGAGCAGGAGTTGTAGCCGCCGAAGAAGACATGTTAGGATCTCCTGTACGTGACGCCATGCCTGCTGGACGGAAGTAATTACTCCAACGATCTGGATCGTATGGCTCGCCGTCTACTGATGCTTCGAACATTTCTTGCATCACTTTAACTTCAACTTCACCTGGCTTTTTAGGAAGAAAATCATTAAGATTAAACAATCCGTTTGTGTTAATAGAATTCATTTCTGAATCACCTAATGGACGATCTCGACGTGCCCAGTTAGATGTTGAATAGTCAGCAAACCCACCTTTTGAACTTTTGTTAAGACGGAAGTCTACACCAGCAGTATAATCTGTTGGCAATTCTTCCATGTCTGGGTCCATAAGTGCTTGCTTAATGATCTGGAAGATCTGTGGCCCAATAATAAATCGACGAATCGGATTATCTGGCGTTGTATCTTCTGCTAAAGGATTATCTGTAACAAATCCTTGGAACAAGTATGAACGCTTTTTCCAGTACTTACGACCCATGTCTTCTAAACTAGGATCCTTAAACCAACCGCGCACTTCTTGTAGAATACTACAACTATCGCCATACATTTCCATACAAGGAATTTGTACTTGTACTGGTCGCGAATCAGTCTGACCCTTTACTCCGCTAAATGGGAGTTTGATCATTAAACGCTCTTTCCAGAAAAATGTATTAGATTCGTCTCCATCTGGAAGGAACCGCAAAGTTGCTGTTTGACCTTCTTGCATGTTCCAGAATGGATAGATTGCGTTGTCGCCACCGCCTGACTGACGGTTACCTGAAGCGCCTGCTTCTTGTTCTTTGAGCTTCGCTCGAATTTCTGCTAATGATGCCATAGTGCCTATTCTCCTATAATGTTTGCCTATGTAGAACAACTAAATTGTTCTTGTGCCTTTATATGTAGCACAGTGTTTATTATATACTGTACTACTTAGTAAGTCAAGTATTTTCTTGACTGTATTTAAGAAATTATCTTAATCCTGCTAACTGCTGAATTCTAGACATTTCTTTATCTTGCCCTTGAAGTAATGTTGTTATCACTTCTTGAGCATCATCAACTGCACTATCACCGTACTGTTTTTGTACCGCTGTTAGTACCGCTGTTTCTCCCTTTGGAAAAGAATTTTGTGTATAATCATACATAGTTTTAACAAACTCTTCTAATGAAATTTCATCTGGTGCGCTTGGCTCATCGTCAAATGATTCTTTTTCTTTACCTTTTCCAAATAATGCTTGAAATACTTTATATCCGCCAAATAATAATGCTAATACAACTGCTGCAGGTAATGCATGTTTCTTAGCCATACTAACAATATTATCTATATTTGGAAGTTTGTCTAATGCGCCGCCTGCCATAGCTTTTAGTTCATCTGCTGTTTGAGCAACTTTATTGCCTGCAGCTTTTACATTGTTTTGTACAGTTGCCATTGTATCTGCTGCCTGCTGAGGTAATTGAGAAATTGTATCGGCCGCCGAAGCAACACCTTTCGCGGTATCAACAGCGCCTTGTGCAATTTTGGCTGTTGTGTCTGGATTAGCAGCTGCTACACCTCCTACTGTGGTTTTTACAGGATTTTTGACAGCAAACTTAGCAATTTCTTTTGCTCCTTTTGCTGCTGTAGGAAGTAATTTAGGTGCAATATATCTAGCAGCGGCTGTAGCTGCCGGAATTAAAAATTGAATAAATTCGTTTAGTTGTTCACTTTCGTTCATCTGGCTGTCAGCTAACATCTTAGCCGCTGTACCTTTGTCCATTGTTACTTTACGCATTTTACCAGAACCTTTTGGATATTCGAATTCTGTCTCACCTTTGGCCGCCGCATTTGCCGCCGCCATTTTGAAATCTTCAAATGCTTGTTCTTCTGCTGTAACAGTTTCTGACTGTGCATCACTATCTTTTTCTGCTTCGTGATGCTGTGAAAGTTCAATCCATAATGCTCGAGGCTTTAATCCGGCTTCGTCTCTTTCTGCATCGTAGCCGGCCTTGGCTTCATCTGGTATGCTAATTTGCTTGCCTCTTCCGGCATCCAATACAGCCTGTGCTAGTTGTTCTTGATACTTTTCACTAATTCCTATAATACTCATGTAAGTTTTAAGATTCATATGTCCTGAAATACCTGCCTGGCCCGGCTTAAATTCATCGTCATAAGTTGTTACTAGTGGATTCTCATCTGTGGTAATTCTGTCGCCTTTCGGGGCGGCGACTCTGAAGTCTTCGCCTCTTCCTTCAAAAAATGTATCTAAATCTTCTAGTTCAACGCCCTCAATTCTCTTACAGCTACCTTTTTCGCCGCGCTTCTTGCCTTTCACACGTCTGTATCCTTTCCAGCACTTGTCGTAGATCTCGTCGTCACTGCGTCTTTCGCCTTCTGCAAACTGTCCCATTAAGCTCTCAATGCTAGACTCGATTGTTTCATCATATCCGCTAAAGTCTTCGTTGTTATCCTCGTGCGGTCCCGACCACTCTTTGCAATCACTGCAAATGCCGAGTCCGTCATTGTAGTTCAATAACGGAGCATCGCAACATGCACTCATTGATTCGTCATCGTCGTCATCGCGATATTCACCTAGTAAATCTTCAGGACCAATTTCTTCAACAACATTTGCTTTACCTACCAGTTTATAGATGTACGGAAATACGTCTTTTAGTTCCTCATTAAACTGGCGAATAGTAAGTTCGTCGATCCAGTTTGCTGTAACGTCTTCTGGCACGTCTTCCATTACAGTTTCTTCAAAATTTTCTAGTGTTGTGGTATAATGATTTTGTTTTTGAAGGGACTCTACTGTTTTCTTTACTGTGTCAATTCTGTCATTTACTACATCCATATACTGCGAAAGACCTTCTGCCATCACAGTTGAGCGATTCATGTATGTTTTAAATTTACGTAAGTTTGATAACTCTTCTGAAAGACTAGAAATATGAGATCCAAATGTGTCATAAGGATTACCGCCTTCTGCTACATGACGAGCCATTGCTCTTGCACCATTTAAGTGTCTATACGGATATTTAAATCTTTCTCCGGCATTACTTTCGATATAGATGCTGTGAATACTAGAATTTCTTCCCGTTGCTGATTCTTGGTTAATCGGTGCAGAATGTTTAATAACCATTCTAGCTGATCCTATATTTTGGTAGCTAGTTCTGCTAGTACCGTATAACTTTGATTCGCTCATTTGTTTCTCCGTGCTAAGGTATTGGTAATCTCTTTTATCTAAATTTGATTTAGTTATATCTCTTGTATCAAAATTTAACATTCTTTTTTTAGCAAAGATTCTAAGTTCCTTTAAAAAATCAAACCATTTTGATTTTAAAACTTCTTCGTGCTCTGCAAATAGATCTTTACTATACATAACAGTAAGATCTTCTTCATCTAATGTAATACTTACCTTTTTTCCACTAGTAAAATTAAACTCAAAAAATCTACCATTAGAAACTTCGTTAGTAATTGTAGCAGATTCGTCGCCGACTGTTACACTAGGAAATCGTCCTCTAATTTTGTTAAATAATTCTGTTGCAATAGTGTCAAGGTTTTTCATACTAGTATTTATCCTAGACCGCCTGTAACAAAGATTGGCATTGGAGCTTCGTATTCTTCAAATTCTGTATCAGTTTGTGTAAAAGTATTATATATTCTAGGATCCCAATCTTTTAAAACTGTCATCATTCTTAATGCAAGAATAGTCGCCATAACTAAATCGTCTGTTGCTCCGGACTTAGCCTTAAAACTTGTACCAGTAGCTACAAATCCTTTTAACTCACTTATTAATGCACTACTATTAATTTTAAGTTTTTCGTTTTCGATCATAGTCTTTAATCGACTACATGCTGAAATTTTAGTACCGTGCGTAGTGTTAAATCCTTTGCGGAACTTTCTTACATGTCCTTTGCGCATAGGCTCGCTAACAAACAAGCCCGGTATATTCTCTTCACCAAAATCGTTAATTACAATTAATGCAGCTTCACCGATAGAATTATTTTCCACGCTCCAATATATATTTGTTCCGCTAGTTCCACATTGTTCTTTGATGTGTGTGCAGATATCTGTAAGTATTCTAATCTGTGCAGGTATGGGCGTTTCGTTATGCCTCCATTCTGCTACTTGAGTATACGACGGTAGTTCAAATACTTGTATAGCTGCATAATCACCGCCAGTGCCCATACTTGGATCAAGTGCAACAGCATAGTTTTCTGTAGACTTAGGTTTAGCAAACCATCGTGTTTGTCCCATGTTCATTATAGGATCAATGCCTTCCATGCCAGACAGTTTAAGTGAACTAATTAGTGTTTCGTCATAAACTAGAAATTCGCATCCATACTCTCGGCGAAATCTCTCTTCACCAATTCTTCCAATCTCTGCTCGTTTCCATTCGTCGTCACGATCTGGATGCTCATCCCAAGTAGCTGTAAAACCAAAAAATCCATTAGTTCCGATTTCTTGTTCATTGCCATACTCGTCAAATTTATTTTGGCTTTCTTTCCAAATAGTAGCAAACGTATCTTCGTCTGAATTTGGTGTTGATGTAAGAATTGCACGACCACCAGTTGCTAGCGTAGGTGATATCGAAGTCCAAAATTCTTCAGCAATACCAGGATTTACAAATGCAAACTCGTCACAATATAATAACGATATTGACATGCCTCGTCCTGTGTTACCAGTTGTTGTTGAACTTACAATACGTGAACCGTTTTCAAATTCGATACTACCTTTATTGTAACTAGTAACACCTGCTCTAATATGATCTGGGCAAGTTTCGTATACAAATCGAATTCGTTGCATGATTTCTTGTGCACCCGAATACTTGTGTGCAGCAATAAGAATTGTTTGGTCTGGATTAAACATAGCATACCATGCTAGATATACCGCTGCACAGGTTGTTTTTCCTGTTTGACGAGGTAGCATGTTAACATTGAACCTATTATCATGATACGATTGTAAAAGTCGTACTTGATAATCAAAAGGATCGAATAGTAACTTTCCTTTTACAGGATGTTGAATATATGCAAATTTACGAGCAAAATAAAGATACCCTAATTCAGGATCCATGCATTTTGCAAGATCAGTAATTTGTTCTTCTGTATATGTTTCTCGTTGATTTGCTTTTTTGGTTAATACGCCATCTAATGATTTCATAAAGTATTTACCCAAAAAAATAGCGCCTTTCGACGCTATTGATTTTTACTTTTTATAGTTTTGATAAAAAGTTTCTAGTTCTTCTTTAATTTTATCTTTTAGTGCCATTGGATTATCTCCGCCTGCAACTTTTGGATATGATTTTTTGGATTTGTTTAAATCATTTCCGCTTCTACTCATATCCGAATATGATGAATAATGTTCGTTTGGTTCGTTTTCATAATCTTCACCTGTTAGTTTATCGCCAATTGATGATCCAGCTACTGAACCTGCTAGTGCTGGGAGTGCTTTGCCAGCTGCTTGTCCTATTGCTGCTCCAGTGGGGCCAGCAATAGCACCGCCCAGGGCACCGCCTGCTGCACCCAATGCATCGGCGGCTCCTGCACCTAATGTCGATCCTGCTGCTCCACCTAATACACCGCCTGCTAACGAACCTAACATACCGGCTTGTAAATCTTGATCGCCTTCAACATCGTCGCGACCTGGAATATTTGGGTCATCTTCATCGTCGCTGTTTAATGCTCCGCCAATTGCACCGCCTGCTGCGGCTCCTAAAGGTCCGCCGACCATGCCGCCCAGTGCCGCTCCTGCTGCTCCGCCAAGGCCACCACCGCCTGCTAATGCTCCTAAAGGTCCGCCGAGGGCACCGCCTGCTAATGCACTACCTGCTCCTGCGCCAATGCCTGAGCCAATAGCACCTGCTGTTAAGTCTTGGTCGCCGGGTACATCGTCCCTTCCAGGAATGTCTGGATTATCATCTAATGCTGATCTAAATTTTTCCATATCTGAACGCATATTTCCAGTTGGTGCTGAAACTTCCTGCGGATTCATTCCTGCATTACGCATCATTGCCATTAATTGCCCAACTTGACCTGCATCATCTGCTGTCATTGAAATGTTCATCGAGGCTGATTCGTTAACAACTTCTTTAGTTGACGCATCATGAAATCCTTCTAAAATAGCCTTCATGTCGTTTGCATCGGTTTTATTAGATGTGCCGCTAGTTGATACACCGTCCATTGCTTGTAAGATTTTTTTCATGTCCATATTATTTGCTCCCTACTGGAGATATACTAACTCCAGAATCTTTGATATCTGTTGTTTTACCTGGAGTGACGTCTGCAATAGGATCATTTTCTCTTTCTTTACGTGCTTCTTCCAGTTCTTTTAACAAATCCATAACTCTGTTTGTACCTACAGTATTTTGAGCATCTGGATCAGCTTGTTCCATTTCTAGTGTATCTAATTTTGATTGATAATTAGTTTCGTCTTCTTGTGTTTGATAGTCAATTCTTGGATCTTGTTTAGTTCTTACAATTACCGAAGCTCTTTCTACACCACAACACATTGAAAGATATTCTTCTAAAACTTGCGGAGTAGTAGGATAGTTAAGTTCTGCTTCGTAGTATGTTACTTCACAATTAGAAAGTTGTGGGAAATCCAAAGGACGTTCTTGAATTGGTGTTTTTTTACCAGTGCTCATTGATGCTACACTATAGCGATCTAGTGCAGATTCTAAGCTGTCTTCGAAACCCTCAGGGAGCTCTCCAGCAACACCAATACTGAATTCGTACACTTTTTTTGCTTCTGTTAGGTATTTCTCAAACATGTTCTTTTTCCTATTATAAATTATTTATCCATATTCTTAAGTTTTTCTAGCAAACTATTACGGTCTGTGATAATAGCACCTTCGCCCTGAACAATGTTGCCATCGACTTCGCTGTTATCTTTGTCCATTTTTTCTTTTTTGAGTTGTAGTTCAACCATTTTAAGTTTTTTATCTAATTTTGCAACCTTAGCATCAAGACTAGTTTTTAACATTCCGCCGGCAACCTCAAATACTCTGCCGCTGTACCTAGAGTCTACATTCATACCAAGATCCATTAAGTCTTCATATGCTTCCATTGCCTTGTCTGCAACTTCATTAAGTTCTTTATCAGCCATCTCTCCTAAACCTTTTACAGCGGGAAGTGCTGAAGAAATTTTGTCAAACTCTGCAATATCTCTTAGAGTATCATTTTGTTGTTCAACAACTTCTTTTTTCTCTTTCTTCTGCTCTTTTTTGATCATTTCTTTACTGTCAGGTAAGTCAAGAAGGTCTTCTAGTTTTTTTGTCATATCTACTCACATTAACTACTAATATTATTTATCATTAGTATTATTTTCTATTTCCTTGATGAAACATATCTTTTTCAGTGATAATTCTGAAACTAATTCCTTTAGACTTAGCATACTTACTTGCGGCTTCCCATTTTGCGGCATTGAGAACAGCATGTGCTTGATTGTGTTTAGAACGCCCTGCATTCTCCATAGTAGTTTGGTTATCAGGCTTTACTTCTATGAGTTCAACCATATTTTTGCCTTTTCTAGTTTTATATTGTATTAAGAAGTCGGGTACATATATTGTTGCTTTGCCAGTAAAAGGATTTCTGTAAGGTATTTTAACAGCTTCGCTAGCCCACATTTGAATTGCAGGATTTTCGTCACAAAATTTCATAAATGCAAACTCCCAACTACTTCTATAAGTTGGAGTTAGTCTTCCTGCATATTTGTCAGGATTTTTTAGATTATATTTGCCTTGTGCAAATCGTGACATATCATTATCCTATGATATTTCTTGCTTCTAATGGATTAGTGGTGTTTGCGGATCTAAACCCTAGTGTGCTAGTTTTTTCACGATTAAAGTTTAACACTTGTGCTACAGCAAAACTTAATTGTAGTTTATTAAGTCCGTTAAGAGTATCAAGAAGTTCAAATACTTTTATCCCGTCAATTTTAGATTGCTGTAATAATACAGCCGAAGTCGAAATAGCTGCTTGTTTTTCAAAACCTTTAGATTCTAAAAATCCAATTACAGCATCAATTTCGTTGGATGGATACGAAAGTTGTTTTGAATAAAAAGTGTTAAACAATTTTTTAGTGTCACTTGCACTGTCAGTATTTTTCTTGACAGGCAAATTAAGTTCTACAGTTTTTGACGACATTAATTTTTCTCCTATGGTCCAAAATCGTTAGGATTTGGTGGCGGTTTACTAGTTTCGCCTCCTCCTGGGTTGGCGCCACTTAATAAACTTGCACCCCCTACTAATGCCGCAGCAGCTGCAACTGTGCCTATACTACCGCTACCGCCTTTAGGAAATGCTACTCCTGCAACACCACTTACATCAATACCGGTTGTTTCTCCAATGGCACCAATTGCGGCTCCTAATAATTCTCCTTTGAGTCCACTAGCACTTAAATTTGAAGCATTAGTAATTGCATTAGCAGCTTTCAATACAGTTCCAAAGTTTGCTTTACCACTAGTAATGTCATCCAGTACTCCAAAGCCTCCAGCAAGCACTCCGCCTACTCCGAGCAAACTTGCTGCGCCCCCACCAGATAATGAATTAGGACTCGGAGTTTTATCGTATAGTTCTTGTGCAAAACCTTTAGGGCCTGCATCCCCAACTGGACCTCTACTGTAATGCACAGTTTCATAATCAATAGTCATTTGGTTAGTAACAGTATCGCTAACACTATTGTCCATAGTGTCGTGTTGCCACGCACTAATAATAGGATTAACTAATGTCATTGCTGTGTAGCGTTTTCTTGACATTTGATGAATTGTAATACTTGAAAAGAAAGGAGCAAAACTATCGTTATCAAGACCGTATCTATATTGTCTTTGACTAAACAAATTTCCTCTGTTAAATTCTTCACTAAAACTAGGCAACGTATCTTGGTATTCTTTAATTGTTGGATCGGGTGCGCCAGCTGGTCCTACTTTTGTATAATTTCCGTCTCTATAATAATACCTATAGTATGCTTCCCACATGGCTGTAGTCACACCATATGAATCGTCATGAAACTGAATAGTTACTGGTTGGTAGTCAATTCTTTTTTGAACTACTCTTTTTCTATTGTATTGATGCTTTACATCAGTTTGAATATTATATGCCGGTAGTTGAACATTTTTAACCAACATATTAAGTTCATTAAGATGCTTTTCTGAAAGCTGAGGAATAATCGCAGATGCATCTCTATTAATCGTGAAACTTACATGATAAAGAAATTTTACCTTAGGTGAAAGTCTATGACTATCGTCAACATATAGTCTAGCCGCGTGTTGATAATCTGCTAAGTTGCCTTTAGGATTTAATGCACCTGATGCAACGTTGTCTAAAAAACCATTTAAAAAGTTTGCCATATAAATATTTATCCATTTATATTAACTACATATATAACTTTATTTAGTCACAAAAAAAGGAGCTTGCGCTCCTTAGTTTGTAGTACTATACTAGTTAGATAGAGCCGCCACCTGTAATAGCAGTATTAACTGTTCTACCTACTGCTGTACCAATTCCAGTACCCTGTGGTGTTTGAATTGCGTTATCGTAACGAATAGATAATCCAACAGTTACAACTTCTGATGTTGCATAGTTAAGTGCATTATAATTAGCACTTTCTAAGTAACAACCGTAAAGCTCAAATGTTTCAAGTACTCCTGGTACATTAGCACCGTTGCCACCGTCTAAGATTTCAATTCTAGTTACAAACTTGTAATCTGCTCCACTTGCTGCACTTGACTGTTCAAAGAAATCAAACTGTTTCTGAAGTTGTTCACCAACTAATTTTTGTACATTGTTACTTACATCTTCACGCAAGTTAAGTGAAATTGGCTCCCAGTTGTGCTTGCCTGCTAAGTGTACTCTTGAATTGTAAATATTAACAGTCATTTGTTCAAAACTAACATTAGGTCGTGTTACGTCCATAACTTGTTTTGTCAACTCTGTTGTCGGACTTGATACGCCAAAGTTTTCTAAAGATACTCTAAAACGGTACTGTAGTTTTGGCATTAACAGACCTTGGTTAGATGCACTTGCGTTGCTATCTAGTGGTACTGTTAATTTTGAAAGTGTTGAAATTGCCATTATATGCTCCTGTTACTTTTATTTATCTGTTTATAGCCCTGAAATTTCACCAGTGTTTTTCAAGCGTAGTGGAATGTAAATAAATTCAACTGCTTTAACTGGTTCAATAGCAATGTCTACATATAGTTCATTTCTGTCAATTCTGTTCGGAGTATTGTTAGACTCATCACAGACAACCAAGAAGTCATACAGTGCTCTTTGCGACACAAGTTCAAGCATTAAACTATCAACTTGTGCTTTAATTTCATCACGTGTAATCTTATCATTTGGTTCAAAGATATACGGCTTAGCTAATTTCTTAAGTTGTGATCTTAAGTAAATTACCAAACGTGCTACGTTGATTCTATCTAATGCACTTGCATTTCTTGCACGAGTTTTTTGACCGTAGTTTACAAGTCCTGCTCCTGTTAAGAATGTAATTGGATTAATGTTTTGAGAATACAATGTATCACGTTGTCCTTCATTAAGTGCGATTGACTTAAATTCGCCTTCTGCATCTATGAACCCGGACGCACTTGCATTAGTAATTCCGCCTCGTCTTGTTCCTGCTGGTGCAAACCATGGGAAGCTAACTTGATCGCTCAGTGCAAGTGTTCTAATAATACCGTGACTTGGTGGAACAACAATATTGTTTCCTGCATTGTCACTTGTAAACAAGCTCGGATAGAACATACCTAAATACTCGTCTCTAGTAACAGCGCCGTCGTCGTTGTCCTCAACAGCTAGTGCAACATTGTTGCCGTAGTTGTTGAGCGTAGTTGCGTCTGATGTTAATCTAAATGGCGTATCCCCCACAACAAATGCTGTTAAGCCTCTGTCATAGTTTAATGAAACCATTTCACCGATTAGTTCAGGATATCCTGGACAAGCCATAACGTTGAACAACCTTGATTCGTCATCTCGGATATCTTGGTTGCCATTGACCATTGATTGTAATGCTTGAACAATAACTTTACGCTGTGCTTTACGTCCGAAGCTACCAGCACCGTTTGGCTGATTAGCTGATTCAGTAACCCAACGGTGTGGGTAATAAGTTGCCATACTAACATCGCCCATTCTAACATTGTCTGCTGTTAAGTCAATGTAGTTACGCTCAAAACGCTTGACGTTAAATCCGCTTCTGCGTAGATTCCATAGCAGCATACCTTTTGGATATAGTGCAGGATCTGGTGCATCGGTATCTAAGAAATCGCTTACTAATAATTCTGCAATTGTACCGCTTGGTGCTTCTGTTGCAGTTCCGCCACTAGTACCGTAACGTGCATCAGCAAACAAAATACCATCTTCTGTGGTTTGATCGCCTTCGTCTAGTGCAATCCATTTTTGTAAATCTGCATTATACTTGTGTACTTGTGGATAATTTTCTAAGTCTGCTGTTGATACCCAAATATCACCTGTTACTAGCGGACTAGTGTCTGATTGTTGTGTAGGTTGTGTTGCTGCTACGATAGGTCCTGCTGGGTCAGCGTCTGGATATACATTAGCATAACCTTTCCATGTTGTCCCATCATGTACTAGCATATCAACTTCGTCAACAATTGAGCTATACCATAGTCTACCGTCTGTTGTCAATGCTGTTGGAGCGTCTTCGCTAGCTGTTTGTGTTAAGATTTTCCAGTTTGAAGCATGGAAATCATATGTACTATCACCAGAAGGTGCAGCATACAAATTAGCTGTTCCTAATTTTGTTGTATAGTTATATGCTGAAAAACCAATTCCGGCTAGTAAACTATCTGTATCAGCAATACGAATCTCTCCGCCGTCGTTATGTTCAATAACAACCCTGTTACTTGCATCTACACTTGCAACAATATTTTCAAAACCAGCAGCATTAATTGCATCAGCAATTAGGTCTGCGTCACTTGCTGCACCTGTTGCTGTAACGCTTAGTGCTTTAGCTTCTTGAATAGCAGCCTTTGTTGGATCACTTTCGGCCATTATAAATCCATATGATTGGGCTGTAAGTGAACTTGCTGTAACCGCCGACGAAACAATTCTAGTTGCGCCTGAAACATTTCTAGCAAAAATTGTAAAATCTAATTCTTCATTTTCTGATTCGGAAGTGTGTGCTTGCACATATAACTGTCCTAGTGCAAGGTTAATTCCACCGCCTGTTCTATCTAAATTGTAAAGAGCTTCTTGATGCGTCTTATAAACTGGAGCATCTTTACTTTCCCAAAGTCTAGTAGTGCCGTTATAAACTTTAACATTTACTTGCGCACCTAAATTAGCTTCAGTTGTTTTGAACCAAACTGAACCAGTTGGTCTTGTTTGTGTGTCTGCTGTCTTAAATGCAGGTACTGAAGTATGAGGTGCAATTTCTAATGCCGGGGCATAATAAGTACCGGCTGTAATTCCTAAATCAGATAATAGTGTGCCCGAAGCACCTGCTGAAATTACAATAGCGCCGTCGTCGTCAGTAGACCCGTCAGTAGTTGAACTACCGTCACTATAAATGTAAAGTTTGCCATCAGTAACGCCTGCTGATACACCAGTAATACCAGCGTCGTCGATAGCTGTTTCCATATCCGAAACTGCAGTTCCGCTAATAGTAACAGTTGTTCCGTTAATAATAATTGTTTGGCTTGTTGTTAATGTTGGATTTGAAGCTGAGCCTTTAATAGTTGGCCAGCTCTTCACCCAGTCGGCTGTGCCTAGCTTAACCCATGCACCGCTTGTATTTTTATAATAAACTTTATTAACAGTTGTTGTTGCTACTACAGCATAGTCGCCCACGGCGCCTACAGCACCTTTTGGAGCTCCAGTATTTTGTTCGCCAACTAATTGTGTATTAGATGTAATTACCAAAGGAATTTTATTTGTGAATGTTTGTCCGCCTGTTACGGTTACTGCATTGCCGTTCCATTCAAAAATTCCGTATTTGGTTAATGCTGTATCAAACCAATATGTTCCGTTAGCCGGTGCTGCTGCCGGAGCCGATGCTGAAGGTTGTAATTCTCCTAAATCAACATCTGCTCTAACAACATATGCTCTGTTGCTTACTCCTAAATACGAATATGCTGCTTGTAAGCCATATTCGTTCAACTCTCCACCGTTTACTGGATTGTTGTTTGCGTCCACTTGGAAAGTTGGATCTCCAAATGTATCTGCTAAATCTCTTTGTGATGTAATTAAAAACGGAACGCCGGCATTTGCCTTTGTTGTTCCTGTTGCTGTACCGGTTCCGGCAGCGTTACTTTTATCTTGTTCCGAAGTAACGAAAAGCATTGGTGTGGTGCCTGGTTCTGCTGGAGTGTAAAAACTTTCGTCAATTACACTAACTTGAACTCCTGGTGATACTAAAGCCATATTATTTCTCCTGTTATTATTAACAACTGTTAAAAGTATTTATATGATTTGGGTCAATTCACACAGTAAAACCACCAATAAAAGGTGGCGGAAAGGTGTGGTAAATACAATATGAGACCATTATGTGAATGCGGATACCGTCCAGCGGCAATAAATTATAAAAAAGACGGCAAAACATATTATCGAAAGTCGTGCGAAACTTGTTTACATCAAGGGAAGAAAAAATACGGAATTCCTAAATGGTATCAGGCAGGATATCGACAAAAATCAGTATGTGAAAAATGTGGATTTAAAAGTCAACACAAAGAACAGTTTAATGTGTATCATATAGACGGTGATCTAAACAACGTGCTTCCTAGTAACTTAAAAACTATATGTGCTAATTGTCAGCGGTTAGTGCAGAAGCAAGACGTAAAGTGGAAGCAAGGCGACCTTGTACCTGACTTTTAAGATCCTCAAGCGTTCCTTCGTTATAAATATTGAAATCAAAATCAGTCTTTGCCCAAGACCACTCTGACCGATGAACATCAACAGGTTCAATATCCAAATCAACATATTGTCTAAACCAAAGAGGATCGGGACCTCTTTTTACACACCAAACTTTTCCACCTAAACTTTTAACAACAGATGCTTCGTTTTCAAAACGAAGATCAGGAATTACAAAACTAGTATTTGGATTTTCAATAATTTTCTTTTTAACGAAGCTAACCCAAACTCCGTCGTAAAATCCGTTGCGCATGCAATCTGTTCCAAATTCTTGTAGTACTAATCGAGGAGTAATAGATCTTCCAGTTTCTTTTGTCCAGAAAGTATCTTCTTGTTCTCGCCAATATCTGCTTTCTGCTGTATCTCCTTCGATCATATCACGCGGCCAGTCAAACATGACACTTACGGCATCTTTAAGTTTGTCTGCAAAACTAATTTTTTGAAAGTTGTGTGTTTCAACTAGAATATCGGCAACAGTGCCTTTACCACTGCCAATTAAACCACAGATGCCTATAATCATAAAATTCTCCATACTATTTTAAAGTATTATAAACTAAAAAATAAGATATGTCAACTATTATCCTATAGTAAATCCGTATCCTGTGCCGCCTGGTACAGCAAGTGTTATATCACTTTCTAACTTTTCCATTTCGGCTTGTGCTTCTGCTTTTAGTGCATCGCCATTTAAAGAACTACCACCTTGAGGGCCGGCAATAGTAGCAAATTTACTACGTGCTTCGCCTAACATGTATTTGCACTTAGCAAGAGTGTAATCTTTAATCCATTGGATTGCTAGATAATCTTCTAATAAATCAAAGTCCGGTCTATAGTTGTACACGTACAACAACAGTTCTTCTTCTGCTCTAGGTCGTTGTAATACTGTAAGTCTTTTATTTGATCTATTCCATTTAAATTCAATAAATGAACCAAACATGCGACCTACTAGTTCTTGATAACCTGCGAACATTTCATATGTTGCTAGGCCGCCCATGTTTGAACTACTCAGCAGATATGTATTTGTATAGGCCATGTTGAATGGTTCAAAAAGCGTACCGCCGTCACCGCCGCCGGTGCGTGAGCCAATGCTTCTGCGAAAAATTTGACGCACTTCCATTACTTCTGTTGGGAGAACATAATCATTTTGGTCAATTACTGTTGGTAGAAACATGTACGATTCTTCTACACCGTTATCTGATCTCTGTCTAAATTTTGTTAGTGCTGTGTTTAACGCCGTCTCGTAATGTATAGGATCAAGTTCAACATCAACCATGCCGCCGCCGAGCATAGTTTCAGCATATTTGTAAACTTCTTGTTTCTTAGTATTAATGTTTGTAGTCATTTAATATTCTCCACATAGTATTTATTCGTTACGATAAATATGTATATGCCAAGACTTAGTTTATATAGACCCGAACGCGGAAAAGATTATGCATTCTTAGATAAGACAATAACAGAAATGTTTACAGTCGGAGGTACTGACGTATTTGTACACAAATATCTAGGACCAAAAAATCCCGAAGAAGCTGATGCAACAGCAACTCAACCTCTTTATGACGCTGTAGCCGAAACTAATATTCAAGATATGCTATTCATGGAAAATAGGGATCGCAAATATGATCCTGATGTTTACACTATGAGAGGTATCTATAACGTTAGTGATGTAGATTTTGACATGAGCCAATTTGGTTTATTTTTGCAAAACGACATTGTGTTCATGACAATTCCAATTAACTACAGTGTTAGAACATTAGGAAGAAAAATTATGTCAGGAGATGTTATTGAACTTCCTCATTTAAAAGATGAAAATGCATTAAATGACTATAGTGTAGCATTAAAAAGATTTTATGTTGTAGAAGATGTTAACAGAGCTGCTGAAGGATTTTCGCCAACTTGGTATCCACACTTATATCGTGTGAAAATGAAACAAATTGTTGATTCGCAAGAGTTTAAAGAGATTCTTGATTTGCCAGCAGAAGAAGGAAGTAGTCAGACATTAAGAGATGTATTATCAACTTACGAATCAGAAATGCAAATTAATGATGCAATTATTTCTCAAGCCGAAGCTGATGCTCCTAAAAGTGGTTATGACACCAGTCATTTCTTTACACTACAAGTAGACGAAGATGGTAGACCGGAACTTGTAACAGCTGATCTTGACACAATGGATGCTAGTACAATTAACGAATTTGCTGACAGAATAAATCAAACACCTGAAAGAGAAGGATATACTGGCTATTTGGTCGGCGACGGCATTGCTCCAAACGGCGAAGCATTTGGTAGTGGTATTAGTTTTCCTCTTAGTAGCATTAAGGGTGATTACTTTTTAAGAGTAGACATGTTTCCTAATAGATTGTTTAGGTATGACGGAACTAGGTGGGTCAAGATGGAAGATAATGTACGCATGACTATGACAAACTCTAGCGATAGAAAAACACAAAAAGGTACATTTGTTAACAATACAAATACTAATGAGATTGCGGGAGATACTGTACAAGAAAGACAAAGTATTTCGCAAGCACTTAGACCTAAGGCAGATAATTAATGGATCATTTTTACGACGGTCAGATAAGACGATATATTACACAACTTGTTAGATTGTTTAGTAATTTTTCTTACAAAGACGGTGACGGCAAAGCAGTACAGATACCAGTAATGTATGGAGATATTACTCGACAAGTTGGTAATATTCTTAGAGATAACTCAGAAAATAAAATTCCAAGTGCTCCAAGAATTGCTGTTTATATCACATCATTAGACCAAGACAGATCAAGAACAAGTGATAGTTCTTATACTAATAAAGTGCATATTCGTGAAAGAGCTTATGATAACAATAATAACGAATATCTAAATACTCAAGGTAAAAATTATACTGTTGAAAGGATTATGCCTAGCCCTTATACACTAGGTATTAACATCGACATTTGGAGTACAAACACAGATCAAAAACTTCAAATTGTAGAACAAATTTTAATGCTTTTTAATCCTAGTCTAGAAATACAAACTACAGACAATTATATTGATTGGAGTAGTTTGACTAGTGTTGAATTAACAAATATTAATTTTAGCAGTCGAACTATTCCGATCGGAACAGAATCAGATATAGATATAGCACAGTTAAGTTTTACAACTCCAATCTATATAAACATGCCAGCTAAAGTTAAAAAGCTAGGTGTAATTACAGATGTTGTTATGAGTATTTTTGATGAATCAAAAGGAACCATTGACCTGGGTAATAGTACTCCTGAATTAGAAGCATGGTCAGGAACTCGAGTGCCATCAAGTGATCTAGAAAACAATAAGTTAGAAATTAATATGATAGTTCGAGGCTACGATAATTATGACTTATCTGTATTAAACAATGTAGCACAACTAATAGATAAAGGACAAACTGGTGCAATAACTTGGACGGAATTTTTCCAGTCTCGACCCAACGATTATCTTGCAGGACTTTCTCAATTGCAATTAAAAAGAACTACAATAGAAGGGGAATCTGTTTCCGGAAGCGTTAACGGAACTGTTACAATAAATCCAATAGACGATACACAATTAATTATAAATTGGGACGAAGACACAATACCTACTAATTCATCTTTGCCTTCGCCTAGCGGAAGGAATAATACCGGAAGTGTAGATTTTATTATTGACCCGTCTACGTATAATCCAAATGTTGATAGCACTAATGCAGGGTTACGATTATTATTATTAGGTGCTATTAATAACAGTGAAAATGTTAATGGTCTTATGGACTTTGGTCAAGATCCAAGTGACGGAAGTTCTAAAGATCCATATGATGGTCCAGATGCTTGGAAAAACGACGACGGTAGTGATTTTGTTGCCGACACAAATGACATTGTAGAATGGGACGGTAGCGAATGGAATGTTGTTTTTGATGCAAGCGAATATACCGAGCAAGATACTGTGTACGTTACTAATCTAAATACAGGTGTTCAGTACAAGTGGACCGGTGTTGAGTGGATTTTATCATTCGAGGGCGAATACCGAAAAGGATCGTGGCGCATTACCTCTTAAGATAATTACTTGTATGAATCAAGAAATCATTTGTAGTGGTGCATTAATTTATTCTTTAAAATCTAAACGTTTTTTACTTTTGCATAGAACACAAAGTAAACAAAAAAATGTTTGGGGATTAGTAGGAGGAACAAACGGAAAAAATGAACGTCCGTGGCCTGCACTACAAAGAGAAATCATAGAAGAAGTTGGTGAACTTCCTAATATTGTAAAAACAATTCCGCTCGAAACATTTGTTAGCACAGATGAAAAATTTAGTTTTCATACATATCTAGTAGTTGTTAATGACGAATTTTTACCAATATTAAACGAAGAACACGATGGTTACGCATGGGTAAGTTTTGACAAATGGCCCAAGCCATTACATCAAGGCCTACGCAATACATTACAAAATAAAACAAATCAAACAAAATTAAAAACCGTTTTTGACCTAATAGGATATTTACAAAATGAAGCAGATTAAAAACATTACTATTGTAGGTGGAGGTTCAGCCGCTTGGCTAGCAGCTACTTACATACAAAATAATCACTGGGACTTACCCATTACTGTAATCGACAAAGAAGTAGGTAATCCTATAGGAGTGGGCGAAGCAACGGTGCTTACATTCCCACATTTTTTAAGAAAATGTGGTATAAATTTGCCAGAATGGTTTAGAAATATTGATGCTACATACAAGTCTGGCATTGAGTTTCCTCATTGGAAAAGACCTAACAATAATGTTTGGCATCCATTTTACCTAAATAGAAGTTACTTTGCACAAGGATGTACAGCATATGACCTTTGGGCACAAAAGCAAGATCTAGATTTTAGAAAAACAGCACTTCCGACTTATAACGTTAATATGAATAACAAACTTGATATGTGGGGAGCATTTGAAACCCTTGCGTATCATATTGACGCTGGAAAACTTGTTACAGAGTTACAAACGATTTGTGGACAAAATGTTAATGTAATTAAAAGCGATGTTGTAAAAGTAAACAAAGATGGTAACAATGTAACTAGCGTTGAACTTAAAAACGGTGCTGTACATGAAAGTGACTTTTTTATCGACTGTACAGGATTTGCTAGTATTCTTAAAGAAGCTGACCGTGTAGAGCTATTAGGTGAAGGAAGATTATTTACAAATGCTGCTGTTGCCGGACATATTCCGTATGAAGATTTTGAAAAAGAATGTACTCCGTATGTAAAATGTCCTGCTGTTGATCACGGTTGGATCTGGAAGATACCTGTGCAATCACGCATCGGATCAGGACTTGTATTTAATAAAGATATTACAGACCCAGAGGAAGCAAAACGTTATTTCTGCGAACACTGGGATAATCGAATAAAACCAGAAGATCTAAAGTTAATTGACTGGGTTCCTTATTACAGTAAAAACTTTTGGGAAGGTAACGTAGTTTCAATTGGACTAAGTGGCGGATTTATCGAACCGTTAGAGTCTACAGGGCTTGCTAGTATGACCACTGGTGTTGAAAAATTAATGGATATGATTCCTCAATATGCTTATACTGATGCTAATGTAGAAACTTATAATAGAGAAATGGAAGTTTGGTATAATGATGCTGTTGATTTTGTTAACAGCCATTATGCTGACACAGAATGGGATACACCTTTTTGGAATTATGTAAAAGAAACCCATGTAAAATCAGAAAAACATTTATGGTATGAAGATTGGTTAAAAGATCCACAACGTAAGTTTTATACTCCGGTGCAGTCACGCACACTGTTCCATCCGCCAAATTGGCATTTGTGGTTGGTACAAATGGGGTATCCAGTAAATGTAGATCTTAACTATATGCCTCCGCAAGAAATAGAGTTTCTTTTGAGAGATTTTCAACTGGCTGAAGAAATTAGAATGCACACTAGTCAAAGTCATATAGATGCTATTGAATCAACTAATCTTGGATTAGACTGGTTAGTATTAGCACAGTCTAGGGGAGATAGGGGCCAATTGGTATGAAAATTGTAGTAGTCGGCGGCGGCACGGCTGGATGGCTTGCCGCATTAATGATTTCAAAAATACGTCCTGAACATGATGTCACTGTTATTGAAAGTAGTAAAATTGGCATTGTCGGTGCCGGGGAAGGTAGTACCGGAACACTTACAAATATTGTACAAAACGAAATGTGGAATCTTGGCTGTAACGAACAAGATTTTATCAAAGAGTGTGATGCTACAATCAAATTAGGAATTAAACATATAGGTTGGAATAAAGATCCTAAAAAATATTACATCGGTCCAATTGACGGAACACCGACTTCTAACGACAGAGCCGATATTATTTTTCAACATGCCTTAGGTTACAGAGACGAAAATTTATTACATATTTCAACAGAGCTTGGTTATAAAATTCATCATAATAAAAATAGTTTCGTTGAGACTGCTGGTAATCACGCATATCATTTTGATGCTCATAAAGTAGGAAAATACTTTAAAAAAGTTAGTAATACTGTAAAACATATTGACAGCGAAGTAGAACATGTTATACTAGACAGTGAATCAGGTAGAGTAAAAGAATTAAAATTGTCAAATGATGAAATAGTCCAAGGCGATATGTTTATTGATGCAAGTGGCTTTCATCAAGTTTTAATGAAAGCTGTTGGAGGTAAATGGAAAAGTTATAAAGAAAATTTACCAGTTAATAGTGCATTACCGTTTTTACTTCCATATGAAGAAGATGAAGTTATTGAACCTGTTACAAATGCATGGGCACAAAAAAACGGTTGGTGTTGGCAAATTCCAACAAAAGAACGTCGAGGATGTGGATATGTATTTTGCGATGATTTTGTAACTCCTGATCAAGCACATGCTGAACTTGAGCAAACAATTGGTCGTAAAGTTGACCCAATTAGATTATTAAAATTTGATAGCGGAAGACAGGAAAAATTGTGGGTTAAAAATGTATTGTCTATCGGATTGTGTGCTGCGTTTGCAGAGCCGTTAGAAGCAACAAGTATTCACACAACAATTATTCAGTTAAAACATTTTGTATTTGGTTGTTTAGGAGTTGATGTAGACGATACTTGTAATCCTGCACAAGTTGATAATTACAATCAACAAAATGGTCATTTATACGACAATATGAAAGACTTTCTTGTTGCGCACTATACGTGTGGCAGAAATGATTCTGAATTTTGGAAACATATCGACAGCGGTGCAACAATTACTCCGTTTGTACAATCAATACACGAGATCTGCAAGCACAGGATGCCTAACTCAACTTTATTCCCACGCCAAGAGGGAAGTGCCGGATGGCCTTTATGGAGTTTTGTTCTTGCAGGTACAGGAAAACTAACAGATACAATTGCTAGACAAGAACTTAAATTTAATCATGATGAAATGTTAAGCGATAGTGCATATCAATATCACACAAAAGAACATCACTCAATGAGTGAATCATTACCGGATAATACCAACTACATAAAAGGCATTTAATGATTAGAGTATATGGCGATATTATGCTGGACAAATGGATCATTGGCAATGCCAATCGAATTAGTCCAGAAGCACCTGTTCCTGTCTTGCACGAAACAGAGCAAAAACATTGTCCTGGTGGTGCTGGTAATATTGCAATTAATATTGCAAGCCTTAACGAAAATGTAGGAGTATACGGAACTATTGCTCCTGATTATGAAGGCAACTTACTTGCTGAATGTTTTAGAAATTATGAAAAAATTGCATTCAATGTTACTACAGACTCTAAAATTACTACTACTAAAAATAGACTTGTTGGTCAAGGTGGACAGCATATTTTGCGCTGGGACAGAGAAGAAAAATATCAAAATTCAAATGCATTCAAAAAATTATTAGCAGATGTGCAATCACAAGATGTTGTTTGTGTAAGTGATTATAATAAAGGAACAATTCAAAAAAATACAATTAGTGATTTGTTAGATAAAGGTTGCACTGTGTTAGTTGATCCTAAACAAGATGCTGAAACATATAGAGGTGCATTTTTAGTTAAGCCAAATATGAAGGAATATAATTCATGGTTTGGAGAGTTTAAAAAAGAAAACGCAATACTAAAACTTAAAGAGTATAATTGGACATATCTTGTAGTTACAGACGGTGCTAATGGAATTCATGTACTAAAAGATGATTTAACTTATCGTCACTATCAAGAACCTGCACAAGAAGTAGCTGATGTTGTAGGAGCAGGTGACACCGTATTAGCAGTACTTGCATATTATATTGGTCAAGGTATTGACGTTTTCAAAGCATGCGAAATTGCTTGCTATGCTTCGGCAAGATCAGTTGAACATCGAGGAATACACGTTATAACACACGACGATTTAAAACGTAAAGTTGTTTTTACAAACGGATGTTTTGATATATTGCATACTGGACATTTTCGACTTTTAGAGTTTGCTAAATCTAAAGGCATAAAATTAGTTGTTGGTATTAACAGTGATGCAAGTGTAAAAAGACTTAAAGGAAATAATCGTCCTGTTAATAATCAAGAAGTACGTAAAGAACAATTAGAAGCACTTCCGTGGGTAGACAATGTAGTAATTTTTGAAGAAGATACTCCAGAAAACATACTTAAAATTGTAAATCCAGACTTGATTATTAAGGGCGGAGACTATATAATAGAACAAGTTGTAGGTCATAAAAATTATCCTGTAGAAATATTTCCTACAATACAAGGAAGATCAACAAGCAACATAATTGAGAATATAAAATGAAAATATTAGTAACTGGACACAACGGATTTATTGGAAGTCATATTTCTAATTATCTATTACACAATAATCACGAAGTAGACGGATTTGATTACGTAGAAAACGTTATTCCTAATGTTGAACCATATGACTGGGTAATACATTGTGGAGCAATTTCTGATACTACAGAAAGAGATGTTGATAAAGTTTGGAAACACAATTACGAATTTACTATGCGACTATTACAAGTATGCGATCATCTCGGTACTAATATTCAATTAGCAAGTACGAGTGCTGTATACGGGTCAAACAAAAGTTTTAATGAAAATGATCCTGTATACCCACAAACTCCATATGCTTGGAGTAAATATCTTACTGATAAATTTTTAAAAGACAGTGGCATAAATGATTTTAATATGTTAGTGCAAAGTTTTAGATATTTTAACGTATACGGTCCAGGTGAAGGACATAAAAATGATCAAATGAGTTTGGTCAGTAAGTTTCAAAAACAAGCAATAGAAAATGGTGTAATTGAACTATTTGAAAATAGTGATCAATACGAAAGAGACTGTGTATGTGTGTACGATGTTGTTAGAATTCACGAGCAAATGATGAATCAAGATGTAAGTGGCATTTTTAACTTAGGAACCGGAAAAGCTCGTAATCTAGAATCTGTTGCACAAGTAATTGCTGATAAGTATGATGCTAAAATTAAATATATTGATATGCCAGAAAAATTAAAAGGTCAATATCAAGAATACACATGTGCAGATAACGCACTACTACATAATACAATACCAATTAGACATTGGTTAACAATTGAGGAATATTTAAATGAATCCAACTAGATTAGAAGGCAAAGTTGAAAAAGGTTGGGGGTATGAACTTATTTGGGCAACCAATGAAAAATACTGTGGTAAAATTATGGTATTTGAAAAACTTGGTTCTAAGTTTAGCATGCATTTTCATCAAGAAAAAGACGAAACATGGTTTGTTAACAATGGTAGATTTTTGTTAAAATGGATTGATACTAACACAGCCGAGTTGCATCAGCAAGAACTAACACAAGGAATGGTTTGGCGCAATCCTCCTTTACAGCCACATCAATTAATTTGCATGGAGGCAGGGAGTAGCATTACCGAAGTCAGTACACCGGATAGTGTAGAAGATAATTACCGTATCGGTAGAGGCGACAGCCAACTCTCTACAGAGGATAACGCACAGGCTTAGGCCTGTGCTTCACCCCATTTAATAATAATATTAGCGTTTACCGGCTCACCTGACGTTTTATAAACGTTTAGTGCTAGCACATCTGGGCCATTCGGGAAAGTACCTCTACCACCTAGTGTAGTGTTTGTAAGTTCTTTCAAGTTCTGTAGATCCAACGTAGATCTTTCGCCGGGTTGTGCAATAAACGAGAATACCGTTTCTCCTGGCTGTGCATAAGGTGGTTGACTAAACTCGAAGTTAAATTCATCACCTGGCGAAACTGTTCCGTTGAAAGAGTTATTAAAGTTAACTTTGTAATACTCGATGCCCCCTGAACTTTGATTACCGAATAGTAAAGGTCCTTCAATAACCGATACAGCCGAACCTGCTGGGAAACTAACATCGCCCTGATTGGTTGGATCACCATTTTCATCTCCGAGCTCAGTACCTGACCTTGCACCTGAGCTGTCCCATTCTGATTTTAAGAAAAATGCAAAGTTAGCATTGTTCAAATCTCCACCTTTTTGGAATGATTGAGTAGCTCCGTTGCCAGAATTACGATTAGATCTTTGTGAGAAATAAACCAAATATCTGCCATAGATTGTTTGGTCAACTACCTGCTGGATAGTAGTACCTGCGGGGAAAAATTCATTCCCGCCACCACTTGAAGATACTTCATCACCAACTTTCAAATTAGCTGTTTCCCAACTGTTTTGGTCAAAGTATCCGTAGTTTCTGTTTGTTCTAAAGTTCCACCATGGCATTAACTGTGCTGATGTTGTAGCCTGAGACATAACTGCCGCTGTAGAATATGTTGCTGTATCACCACTGTTCCAATTAGTAGAACCGCCCGATGCTACCTGTGCAAAACTTGGCTGTCCACCTTGTGCTAGTCCTGATAATCCTGTCCAACCAATATCACTTGGGTTGAGTGGATAGTTTTGCGGATTAAGAATGCCTTCAATAACGATACCGCCGTAAATATTTGAATCATCTGTTGGATCCTGTCCATCTGATGTAATCTCTAGGCCCTGCATAAGTAACTGAGCTCTGTTTAACAGTTCTCTATCTCCTAGGTCTCCTACAATTGCATTGGATACACTAGGTGCTAGACGTAGCAAGAATGCTGTTTGTCTAGTTGTACTGATGTTCAAACCAGTTTCTGTGTATGAGAAAATGTAACCGCGGTCATCATCAAATCCACCATCTGTAATAAACGCAGAACCCCAGTGACTAATTAACGGAGTAATTGTATTACTAATTAAAATAACACCTGTTCGTTGCTCATGTTGTACAGGATCGCCTGCACTATATTGTCTAGTTGATCCAGCTTGGAAGTTAGTTAGTGTAGTCCCTCTAGTACAACCGGTTAGTGTATTTGTTGTCTTATTATTTCCAGTAAACGAAATAATTTCATTATCAATATAAACTGTTCCAGAATCAGGGAAGAATTTAGATTCTACAAGAGGAATGGTTGTTTGAGTCGAATCCATTACAGATCTTAGTTTATCAACAGCTCCTTCGTTAGTAACTTCGTAACGTACTGGCAAGTTACCTGAACGCATAAACGCTTCTGTGTTTACGTTTGAGTTACGCATTCTGTGTGCAAATACAAAGTTACCATCTGCACCACGTAGCATCCAATCAATGAAACCAGCACCGTACCATGAATATTGAATACCAATCATTTGCATGTATCTAACGTCCATGTTGTATCCACTTGGACCAGTGCCATCGCATTTATCAAGATTCCATTCTTCTTGAAGGACTTTTTTATCAGAAACTAAATTAACTTTGGCGGATGCAATACTTGTTACACCCCTATAATCAGGAGTAACAGTTATTTGTGTTTGCGAATCTACATTAGATACTACGTGTGTCATACCTTTGATAACAATTCTATCACCAGCAATTAGCTGGTCTCTAAATCTAGTGTTATTACCTATTACTAAGTTTGAATCTCGATCTACAGACACTGTGCCTGCAATTTGTTTTGTACTTGTACGTTGTGCTACTTGTACGTTAGTTCCGTCAAACTCCCAGTAAATTCCGTTTTGATCATCAAAAATACCTGAACGTACAGTTGCTCCGTGCCATCCAACTACAGTCAGCTGAGCTGCAAATCCAAGCACAGCATTAGTAGATCCTAAGCGTCTTGTGCTTGAACATTTTAAAGTTCTTTCATCAACAATCTGTGTAACAGTGTATTCGCCGTTATAACCTTCTGTTTCTGCTCCAATTATTCGAATCAGTCCGCCAACTTGAGCACCGTGATCGTTATCATCAGTAACAATAGTTATTACCGAACCAATTTCAGTTCCTGTAGATGTAATAGTTCTAACATCATAACTTGGAGCAAACAATGCACCAGTTGTATACATAATACCTTTACCTGACTGGTAACGAATATACTTTTTACTTTGACGAATTGCTTGTGCACCGTGTTGCGGACCGCCTGTACCTAATTGTACACCGCCGTCGTATGGCCTGTGTATAAAGAAACTATCAGGTCGCATATAGACATTACCTTGAATTTTATCTTCTGTTGAATCTGATGGTAAAAATTCTACAATTGTGCCCGGTGCTCTTGCTTGATATCTAATACTTTTAGTAGTAGGTACTTGCGTTGCAATAAATGATCCAGAAGCTAACGCATGATTATTTGTTTCGGTTGATGAGTTAATATCAACAATAAACGTATCACCTGGTACAATTCCGTGCGCATACGGCCAAATTATTTCGATAGTTGCTAGTGCTTCAAAGTCGACACTAGATCCTGAAGTAATATCTGTAGTTGCAAAATCAGACAATGTAACAGCATTAACTAAATTTAATGTCCCACCACTAACTGCTGTTCCTGCAATAGTTATCGAATTTAATCCGCCGCTACCGTCAATATTAGATACAGTAATTGTTGCGTCATTTTCAGGAGATGTACCTCCCAAATCTGTTCCAGCAATTACAATTTCATTACCTGCTTGATAGTCTTCGCCTGAACTGTTGATAACTACAGTATATGTACCTCGGGTTCTAGTAATATCAAATGTACCATTTGTTCCTGCATGTGCCTGATTTGTTCCTGCAACATCAGTAAAGCTAGTCGGAAGTGCAGGAGCTGAACCTGCAACGGTTACTGTACTAACATCACCGTTTACGGAACCAACAGCCGTAATAGTTACTGTAGCATCATTAGTTGGTGAAGAACCTCCTAGCTCTGTTCCAGCAATAGTAAATGTTTGCGAATTATGATAATCAGATCCAGCTGTGTCGATCGAAACACTGTAGCTCGAACCGTCGTTTGTTATATCAAATATAGCACCCGAACCATCAAACAAAGACAATGTTTTAGAAGTAAAAATACCACCATTAAATGCAACAGGTACTGAAGAAATATCAGCACCTTCTAGTCTTACATCTGTAATTCCGCCAGTGGCATCTACAGATACCACTCTTAAATATAAGTCATTTGCAGGACTCGCCCCGCCCATGTCAGATCCGCTACAAACTAGTGTATCTGCTGTATTATATCCTGTTCCATTTTGACTAATCTGGTAACTATATTCTGTTCCAGATACATTAATAGTAAACTCGTGTCCAGTACCAGATCCGCCAGTAAAGCTAAGTCCGGCACCGCCAAACTGATAACTGCTAGTTGCACTTGGTGGGGTACCTGCACTCCAGTCAGTGGCATCAAACGTTAGTGTGGTGATTGATCCGCCGGCTCCTATTGCTGTTACTTTTCCTACAAAGTCGTTACCACCAGATGCTTGATTACCGTCTTGTCCTGTACCGCCAAGGATTTGGCTGCCAGTAATTCTTAGTCTATCATTTACAGCAAACCCAGTTGTATCGTTAGGAGAGTTAATGTCGACAGTTGTATAACTACCGCTTTCATATGAAATATCAAAATTAGTTGTTCCTAGGTCACCGCCTCCGTGATTATATGTAGAAGAAACGTTTTCGTAACTAACACTTCCACTTAATGCTGTTCCGCTGATTGTAGCACCTGTTACACCGCCTGTACCATTAATACTTGATACAATAATAGTAGCATCATTTGCAGAGGTTGTTCCACCTAAATTATCACCTGTAACTAATATTACATCGCCAACTTTATATCCGGAACCTGCCTGAGAAACGCTTTCGATGGTATAATCTGATCCGCTTCTGTCAATATTAAACTCAGCATTAATACCGGCTACTGGTGTGATAGAGCCAGATACTGCTGTGTAAGATTGTGTATTTCTTACAATGCTTGTAGTAAAACTTCCACTTAGTGATACAGTATTTCCTACAATAGTGTTAACAAATATTGCGTCGCCATCGCCGTTATCAGCTGCTAGTCCTGGAATAATGCCACTAGTTGAACCTACAGTAATACTTGTATTACCCGGACTAACATCTTCTGTTAGTTCTATCGATAACGCATTACCGTCTGAAGTGCCTGATATAGCAGTAACCTGCGTACCTACTGGAAATGCAGGATCGTCAATAGGAGCACCAATTTCTGGAACATCACCAGTAAATGCTAATCTATTCTCTCCAGTTTGTGCTGACAGGCTTAATGTCATAGTACCTGCCGTACCATTACTGAATACTTCGTATCTTGGCTGGCCAACTGATGCTCCTGTATAAAATGCACCTTGTCTTAACTGTGTATATGTTGTCGAAAGAACTTGGCCATCTGTTGTTCCAACTTTTGCTTTTGCAAAAAATGTAAATGTTGTTGTTGTAGGAACCTCAACAATTACAAAAGAACCTTCTGCTCTTGCAGCGCCTACTACAGCGTCTTCTAATGCTTTAATTGTAACCGGAGTACCTGGTTCGAAGCCGTGAGCACCTAGTGTAGTAACTGTAATCTTAGAAGCACCAATGCCGTCAGTTCCTGCCGAAGCATCAGTTACAACACTCAGTACCTGTGTATCTGTACCCGGAAGCTCGTAAATACTTGGATATCCGCGTAACATACCAATAGCCGACCACTTAGTAGGCTGTAGACCATATTCAAAGTCAGCGTCGAGCATCGACAGTGGCGGAGCAATACGCATACGCTCAATAGCATCAGTACCAAAATCGTATGGACGAATTGTTTGTTCAGGCGAATCAATAAAAATTTGTAACTCGTCTTCTTCAGACATAGATTCAGTATTAAAGTTTAAATCAAGAATTGTTACAGCATCTGTGTATTGCAAATATTTCGGAAAGTCTTCATCTGCATTAGTATTAGCATTTGTAGAATCGTATTTTGGAACATAACCACTTGAATCTCGAGGCGTAACATCATTTTTTCTTCTTACAATTCCGCCTTTTTGTTCATCAGTAAAGTTAAAAATTACTGTAGAATCAGTGGTGTTTGTAATAATTAATAAGTCACTACTGTCAAAGTTTCCTGGAAATCTAACATGTCCGAGTCCCTTGCGTTGGAATGTCGGCAATGCCGATGTTCCTGTTGTCAATACGTCAACGACTATTCCTACAAGTGTTTGAATTTCAGTTCCAGCGGCTGGTTCGGCTGTTTTTGTAAGATCAACTACTTGTGCAACATTTCCTTGATAAGGAGAAGACTGAGGCGAGTTTGTAAAAATATGATTAATAATTAAATCGCGAGTAAATTCTTTTGCTTTAATTTCTGCTTGTCTATCACCATCAACCTGAGCAACTGATCCTTCCCAATAAGTATTAGCAATTCTATATGTTTCTTCGTTACCTGTGTATCTTAAATCGTGTGCATACGCATCGATATTAAATCCAGTGTCTCTTTCACATTTTTCATCGTTATATGTATAACCTACAAATCCTGTTGCTCCAGCGTTAACTTGCGCTTGAATCCATGCAGCTACTTCTTTACTAATAAAATCTTTGTTAAGTGTTAGTAGTGCGTATGCATTCGGGTACGTATTGTCATTAATGCCTAATCCTGGATAAAACTTGTAATTATAAATCTTTTTCTTTGCCATTTTTCTTTATGCTCCAAATGCTACTGCAAGGGCTGTAGCCGTTGCGTCTACATAACTTTTTCGTGTTGCGTGTTCTGATCTTGTAGGCTCATTAGTTAAATTAATATTATCAATTATTTGTAAATCGCCATTAAAATTTGCGTCATTAACATTAATATTACTTGCTGTGCTGTCTGGTGCTGTAGTCATATCAATAGTATACACTTTAATCTGTCCAGGTGTATTGTATCCAATATCTACATTATCAAACGCTCCTGGTATTGCTCCATAACTATTAACTACAACTCTGCCATTAATAACTGCTAGTGTTGAATTTCCTAAGTAATTAACTTTAAATACACCGCCTGTGACCGCAAGACTTTCAAAGCTGTTTGAGACCTGAGTACCGGTATCGTCCGCATCATCTTCAGGCTCGACAAAAGCAACAAATGGTTGTCCATTTAGCAAAATACTTTGTACGTCAAGTACAGGTGCTGTAATTTTACCCGATGTATCTACTGTAAAATTAGGACTTTCAAATCCGTTTTGTGCTTGAAATTTATCATTAATTACTGTCATAGTTTACCTTAAATTGCACTAATTTCTTTAATTGTAATTGTTCCTCTCATTGCACTGTGTACTGTACATTGATATGCATAGTTACCACTAATGTTCGAAGGAATTTTCCAATAAAGTGTTCCGCCAGTCTGTCCTTGCGCATCTGATCCAGTTGACACTGTTCCGTCTGTAGAAACGTGAACTAGTCCAGTATTATATTGTGTGCCGCCACTTGTTTCAATTTGAAACGGATGACTTCCTAACGAAGAACTGTTTAAATCAAATGCAATAGTTGTTCCGCTCATTGCAAAAATAATAGGATCTTCTGTGTTACCGTATTGATCAAATTTATAACCGTTACTAGAATCTGCTGTAACTACTAAAGAAGTGATTGCAGGATACGCCATTCTATCAATTGTAGTTCCAACATCGATCCAATTAGTTCCATTATATGCAAGCACAGCACCTGTAACTGGAGAAGTAATAGTAACGTCTGATAATGTACTAAATGAAGGACTTACGGCATCAATAGTTACTGTGTCGCCGGATACGCTAGTTGTAACATTTGTACCGCCAGCAATAGTAAGCGTGTCTGTTGTATTATCAGCTTCTGCTAGTCCAGTATCTGCTTGAACATTTGAGAAAGCATTTTGGTTTGCTTCACCCGAGTTAGGCGAACCAACATAGTTAATTGTCATAGTATCGCCTACCATTGACGTTGCAATATTTGTGCCGCCTGCAATAGTAAGTGTGTCTGTAGCACTGTTTGCTGTTGCAGATCCTGTGTCAGCACCAACTGTTTCAAATAAGTTCTGAACACTACCAGAACTTACAGTTTCAAATGTAAATCCGCCGCTACCGTCTGTTTGTAGTACTTGTCCTGCTGAACCGTCTGAAATATTTAAATCTGTAAGTGCTGTAGGAATAGTTGGTCGATTGTTAAGATTGTTGTAATTTGTAAAGTATGCACTATCAAATCCGTCAAGGGTATCAGCATCTGTTCCGCCGCCGCCTACAGCAGTATCAACGCCTGGTGCCCACTTGGCTCCGTCCCATTTTAATACGTTACCTGTTTGCGGTGCTTGTGATACTGTATCAACATCTGTAAGACTATTAATATTTCCGGTGTAAGCAACAGTAGCAAGAGGAGATGTATAGTTAGTAATATCTCCTGCACTAGTATCTAATAATAATTTATGCCATTCGCCTGCATGGGCAACATGAACTGTACCAGTTTGGTGATTGTGTAATAGTGCACCGTGATAAGTCGCCGGATTAACTTGGTTAAGTTGATTCGTAGTTGCTACATGAAAAGATACTTTGTTAATTTTATTATCGTCGTTAGGAACATCGAGCTCTAAGCTAGAGTTTACAATATCTTTTAGGTTTGTACCGTCACCTAATGCATTGTACATTTCATCAGTGTTACTATTCAGTTTAGTACCAGCGGCTCTGAGTGTATCACCCGTTCCGTCGTTTGCTGATGTACCTATATTAATTGTTGATTTTGCCATTCTTTACACCTTGTCAAATGTTATACTTGTATTATCCATAGTATTATCGATGCTATCAAATGTATTTATACCATCTGACTCAACTGTTGATACATCTGCGATAATAGCAGGAGGAGTAAGCTGATGAATTGTTTTTGCATACGTTGCGTGGAAAATTAATTTTGCACCTGTGTATATGGATGATGCAGGACGGACCATCACTTTACAAATACTTTCGTCAACTGTTACTTCTAATGTAATTAATTCTTGGTTAATACTTGAACGACCAAACACGCTTGCAACAGCTCTGTCTGGTCTTGCAACTACAGAAAGTTGCATAATTTCTTTTTCGTTGGAGTCATACTCTACAGTAATTTGATAAACTACACTACTGAAATCGCCCACATGCCAAGAGTCCATTACAGTATTGGGATGGACTCCTAGCCAGTTTCCTTTATAACTGAAACTATTTCTATCTGGAAGATGTATTGTGTTGTTTAAACCTTTTGAAAAAAGATTTGTTAGTAATTTATTCATCATTAGTGCTCCGTATAGTATTTATCGTTTTACAAATATATATAGCACTAGTTATTTTAAGATAGATCTACTAGACTGTGTGCAAATTGGTATAAGTTATCAAACACATCAGTTTGTTTTTTTAGATCTTTGTTTGCAAAAGTTTCTAACTTCTTGGCTGTTTCTTGACCGTATCCTGTACGTACCAAAACTGGTTTAGCTTTTGCTTTGACTGCAGCTTTTAAATCTGTGATTTTGTCTCCAACATATAAACCATTAGTCCATTTGACGCCTACTTCTGCCGCAGCTCTTTTGAACATACCAGTATTAGGTTTTGCATATATATCATCTTTTAAATTTGTAGTTGAGTAATACAGTCCGTTAATACTACGACAGCCGATATCTCCTAATAAACTTAACATATGATTATGCACAACATCAACATCGACCGAGTCCATAATGCCTTTCATTATTCCTGCTTGGTTAGTAAGAATTACGACATCGTATCCTTTGTCTCGAATTATCTTAATTGCTTCGAGACTCCCTTCGATAGGCTTAAATTGTTCTGGCTTGGTTACATATGTGCCTATGTCTTCATTAATAGTTCCATCTCGATCTAATCCAATTACTGGGGGTTGCATATTAATCTCCATAGTTTTAATTAAGGTCTCCACCTATCGTCGGACCAACCAATTTTATCAGGGTTAAACCATTGTAATTCTTCTAATACAATCGGATCTTTATCTCGATATTGATCGTGCCAGCTGTCAACAAACTGTTTAGTTTCATCATTTAATGGTTCTATGTATTGTTCTACAAAACTAGCCGCTTCGTGTGTTAACGGATGCACTTCAGCCAAAAGCATATGTGCATGTTCTTCTTTAAGTGTTGGAACACTTTTTGGCCGTGTTTTGAAAAATTCGTCAGTTACTCCAAAATTTAATGCATTGAGTATAGGAGGACAAGTTGTTTCTATGTCATCTTTATAAACTTCTAACACAGCTCTAATATCTTCTAATTCTAATTTTTCATTTTGTTGATTAAAAGTTTTAGACTGTTCTTCCCATCCTTCTACTGGATCTCTAAAACATGTTGAATAAACTTTACATCCGATTGATTTCAGTGCCTTATGGGTAGAACTAATTATAGCACAATCGCGCATTGTACAATGCATTAAATCTGACCACTGCCACTGACCTTCGTACAGATAGTTATTTAAAATAAATTTTTCTTCATTGTGATGAGTAAAATTATTAAAGTTTCCAGGCGTCCACCATCCTTTACCCATATGATATCTATCTTCTCGAAACATACTGCTCCATTGAAGCAAAATAATATCATCTTTGTTAAATTTATGTACAGTATTTGCTTCCCACAGGCGTGTATTGATGTACATGTTGCCTGCACCCGACTTGGCCCAATTAGATCCTTCGTATCCTTGAGATTTGTATTGGTGAATTAGAATATCTGCCCACGTAGGATAAAAATATTGAGTGAGGCTGCATCCAAATGCAAAAATCCTCAAACCAACCTCCTTAATAAGTCTAACATCATCTTATGTGGAATGGCTCTAATACTATCAAAATTAATTTTTTCTTGGCATTTTTGGTTTACATATTGCTGAACGTCTGATGGTAACGTATTATATTGAGATAATATATCTTTATTATTAAATAATCCTAGTCCATGCATAACAATTGCATAATTATACTCATTAAACAATATTTTTTTAGTATGAGACGTTAGATCATCAGCAACTGGCATTCGATTTTCCCACATTTTAAGATTTTTTTCTAGAGATTCTGGAATAGGAGTATCTGCTACAGCTCTCCAAAATGGTGTGTCTCTTCTTTTTGTTATATAATGTAGTACAATAAAGTCTCTAATATTGTTCATAATAGAATCAACTTCTACATTATATCGATCAATAGATTCTTGATTATAATTTACTAATCGCTGTGCAAGCAAAAAACTTTGATTAATACTAGTTCCAATCGAACTTGCTTCCAACGGTTCAACAAAGCTAGCACTCAGCCCAATTGCACAAACATTATTAATCCATGGGCGATCTAAAGCACCAGGATCGAATTTGATGTGTTTAGCAACAGTTACATCGTAACCAAGGTATTCTTCAACTTCTTTTTGCGCTTCCTCGGCTGTAATATAATCACTATCGAAAATATATCCGTTCCCTTTTCGGTCGTATACTGGAATTCTGAACATCCAACCCGAATTCATAGCTTTAGCTAGTGTCCACATAGGAGTTTCTTCCTCCTCAGGAGTAGGAAAAACAATAGCTTCCTTCATTTTGAGGTATTTACTGTAGCTATTCCATGTAGCACCCAATTTATTAATTAGTAGACGTTTAAATCCTGTGCAATCAATATAAAAATCATAATGATAGTCTTGCTTTTCACCTTTTAAAGTTTTAATTTCGCCTTTTAATACATTAACATCTACAATTTCATCATCATATACATTACACCCTTTAGATATTGCAAAATTTGTTAAAAAATCGTTTAACTTGTTAGTGTTAAAATGATATTGACTTACGCCTGTATCATTTGGGCGTTCTTCCATAAATTTATTGAAAGGTGTAAGATTTTTCCAAAGATAATCTCCAGTTAAGTCTCGAGGATCAACGTTTTCACCAATTAGTTTGGCATAACACATTGGCATTCCGAGATGTTCTCCTACAAACGGATCGTGTACATTTTGTAGATAAGGTTTTTCGCTCCAGTCTTCAAACATAATACCTGCTTTGTAGGTTGCATCACACTCTTTTACAAGAGTTCCTGCTGGAATCCCTACATAATCCATAAATGCAGACCAGTGTTCTGTGGATCCTTCGCCTACACCGATTGTTCCTATTTTCGTAGACCTAATTACATCTACAGTAAAGTTAGGAAAACTTGTTTTTAATATTAATGCGCTTACAAAGCCTGCGGTTCCACCGCCTACCACTGCTATTTTCATATTTTTATTCATCTAAGGTATACCATCCAGTTACAATATACTTAACGCCTTTATAAATAGGATTACCTCGATGTGGATGTGTAAATGATGTTGGAAAAATACAAAGTTTGCCTGGTTCAGGTTTACATTTGACTCCTTGATATAAAAATTCTGTTTCGCCGCCTTCGTCAACAGCATTTAAGTAAACTGTATAAGCAAGTATGCGTGATGCTGAACTCAAATCAGCATTTTCACAATGCCAGGCATGATACCCTTGATGAGGTTTAGTTTTTTGTACACTCATTCCTTTAGGAGAGTGTTGCATTACGTTTCCTAAACTTTCATATTTGCTGCGATACTTGTCTGTGTAAATTTTATTAAGAGTAGAATAGAAAAAATGACACAAGTCTTCATCAGCATGATATCTCGAATTGTGATTTGCCCAATCCATCATTACACGTTCGTCTTGATTTTTTGCACTGCTTTCTAAATTTGTAAGTTGGCTAGCAGACATTTCTTCAAAACGTTTAATTACTTGCTTACACCAATCAATTGGAAAAGCATTTGAATATTCTTCGATTCCGTTAAAATTGCCTTCCATAATGACTCCTAAATAAAAAATTGTTGATTAATACGGTAGTTGTCGTTTACAAACATATGAGGTTTAACATACGCTGTATGAAGAACTGCCTGATTATACAAAACCATTCTATTAAAAACCATCGGCACCATGCCAATCATTTCCCAATCATATGTTGTATCTGTAATATATTCTCTAACAGGATGTTTGCCTTTTACATCTAGCGTATGTGTTATTGAAGTATCGTCATAATACGTCTTTCCGCCAAATTTATAAAAACTAGTCCCACCGTTGCACTCGTTAGCCGTATTAAGATAAATCGTTGAAGCTAAATTTCTTCCACTAGTATTGTCCATATGAGGACATATAGGAGGTAGATTCTCGCTCTGCATTACATTTACCATAAATGTTGCATTTGTAAAACTACGTATCATATATCCCGGATCATATTCTTTCATAATATCTGGAAAATATGTTCTTGCTAATTGATCATAAATCCAAGACATATTAGAAAGTTCATAAAACGCATTAATTCTTAATGCTGGATTGTTTCCTCTAATGCGCTTGTTTGTTGATGCAGGAATGTTCAAAGCTAGTTCTCGAACCATGTGAGGATTTTTGTAAAAATTATCAACTGAGATAACAGTTACATCCCCAAATTTATGAACATATGGTTGATAGTCTGGATTAATTGCAAATACTTCGTCTTCGTCAATTGTTTTTTTATGCATCTGTTTTCTCTGTTAGTATAAAGTTAGCACTAATCGTTGCTCGTATGTCTTGACTTTTATTGTGTGTTACGTAATGTTCCATTACACTAGGAAAATAAATGATATCTCCTTCAACTAGCGGGGGAGTTACTCTATTATTATATTTAAAAGGCTGTGTAGTTAAACTAGGAAGGTCTGATTGATGGAAAAAATCATATGCATTTTTATAAAAAACAAAATTTCCACTATTAGGAGGTACTTTCATCATATATGCACAGCTAATAATACTAGGACCTGCGTGATTATGAACTTCTTGGTGTTGTCCTTGAGAATACCTATTTAACCAACATTCGATTCGATAATCAATTGGAAGATCAATATTAAAAATTTCAAGATATTCGTTTAAACCGTTAATTGCAGACCTAATAAACTTTTGATATGGCAAGCTATCAGCATCTCGATTTCCAAAGGTAGTGTCAACGTTGCTATACCAAGTATCGACTTTATTAAAATATTCATCAGACTCTAACACTTGGTTAAAGTCTGTTTGAACATCTTGATGATTGTTTAGTTGTGTCTTATAGACAGGAATTGAGAATAAATCATAGTGTGTCATTACTAGTTTTTCATTTCAATTAGTTTACCATATTCGGGCAAGAAACAGTACTCCATTTCACTATTATACAATGTCCTAACAGCGTCGTCAAGTGTTTCCACTAAAGGTTCGCCGCCTAGATTAAACGATGTATTAAAGATAATCGGAACACCTGTTTGCTCATAGAACGTTTTAATTAAATTATAATAGTGTTTGTTTTGATTTTCAGTAACAGTTTGAATTCGACATGTGCCGTCAACATGAATAATACTAGGAATTTTTTCTTCAATACCTGGTTGACAGTTCATTGCATACATCATATGCGGAGATTCTTTTAATCCTCGCATGTCAAACCATTCGTGTGCATGTTCTAATAAAATAGACCCAGCAAATGGACGGAAGTATTCTCTACGCTTGACTTTGTTTACATAATCTTTACCATCTTCTGCAGTAGGGTCAAACAAAATACTTCTGTTACCTAATGCCCTAGGGCCGTTTTCACTTTGCCCTTGAAACATAGTTACAATATTTTTGTTTTTAATTAAATCAACTACAGTGTTATAATCAGCATCGACAATACTAGCACCATACTTATTTGCTGTTTCTTCGATCTGTTCAGCTGTGTAAGAATATTCAAATCCTTCATATATAGTTTCTGCATACGATCTTACTTTTTTATCTTTAGTAGTTTGATGATAAATTAACATTGCGGCGCCGATTGCTGTTCCTGCATCGCTCGATACTGGCTCTACATATAAATTAATGCCTTCGTCGTTTAGTTTATCAAGATACCAATAGTTGGCTACACAGTTTAATGCGTATCCGCCACTAAGAACTACATTTTTATTGCCACTCATTTCCACTGCTTTAAAAATAAGATTTAAAACTTCTTGTTGAGATTGTTCTTGAACAGCGTATGCAAGATCTCTTCTATTTTCAAGTGTTGTTAAGTCTATATTACTATTTTGCACATCTTGTGAAGTTTCAAGAAACTCATATTTGCCTTCGTTAACTAATGCAGCATTAGGATAAGTAGGAATAATTACGTTTCTGTCACTAGTTCTCCATTTTCCGCCATTACCGTCTGTATAAATTGGAGGAATATTATTGTTTGGTTTTCCATATGGTGCTAATCCCATTGTTTTGCCAGCTTCAATTGGTTGAAATCCGCAATACTGAGTTACAGCCTCGTATGCTTTAGTAATTCCTGCACTATCATCAAGCACCAGTTCGTGATATCCTTCTTCACCTTCTCGATCTGAAGGTATAAATGGCACATGTGCTCCAGGAAACGGTCCATTCGCTCCTTGATGCTTATACAATGTTTTTAAGTTATCAGGATAATTACAATTAAAAATACTTTCGCATTCCCATGTCATAAATTCTTCTTGGAATTGTCCTGCATTAATATTCATAGGAATAAAAGTACCAGCGCCATCAACTACGACAGCTGTTGCTGTTTCAAATCCTGAACGATAAAATGCACAAGCAGCATGAAGTTTATGATGAATGTGACTAAGGTCTATAACTTGTCTATGATCAAAATTAGGACCGTATGCACTTTCTGATCGATCAATTAACCCTAATTTTCTTGCTAATCCAGTGTACATGTCTCCACCGCTGAAGTCGATTCTGCTAGAGTCTGATAGCGGTTGTGTATGTGCCACAACTAGATAATCAAGTTTATCGGTATAATCTAAAAATTTAATCATTGCGGCAAGTGGGCCGCCGTCGTATTTTTTACGAGTAAGGCGTTCTTCTTCAATTGCAAATACAATTTCACCGTCTTTCAATAAAACAGCACCGCCGTTGTGTCCTCTTGTAATTGCTCCAATCCACTGCGTCATACTTTATTTTCCTTTATGTATTTTAGAATTTTACTTCTATATTTTGCATTTTCAAATGCCTTATAACATTCTGCTAATGGTGTAGGTAAAAATCTTTTGGCTTTTAGATTTTTGTAACCTAAACATTGCATTACTGGTCCTGTTTTAGACTCAAACAACTTTGCACTATCAAATCTAATTAACTTAATTTTTTCTGTAGTATTAAATTTAAAGTAACATAATGTATCGCCCCTTTTTATGTCTATTTCAGATACGTTATCTTTAAACTTAAATGCAGGACGTACAGGTCTAATCCAACTTGATATATTATATGTACCAGCAATGCCCATTGTCGCTGACGAAAACTGAGTTTGTTCGTAGTAAGGTGGTAATTGTGTCATACTTAATGGAGTTTCACTAAAAAATAAAAAATTAGGGTGCTCTATTTGATGTATATTTTCTTTATTTGGTTCGCCAACATAATTAATTAAAAAATTAGGATCAATATCATAATTAGACATTACTTCTTTTTTTACATGGTCAAATTTTATATGAAAATCTATAGGACTTTTTGCACTAAATGTGTTTTTAGTTTCATCAACTATAGCGGGACATAAACTTGCACCTAACCCAAAAAATTCTCGTGCATTAAGATCCTTATAGACTGTCTCTGGTTCAAAGTATTTCAATTCTGAAACAAACTCCTGACCCTCTGGGACGTTTATTACCGGAGACCAGTATACTTTGATCATTGGCTATTCTCTACTTCATATAAAAAATCACACACAAACACTCTACGTTCATCAATTGTAGGATATGTGCCATGCCAAACTCTTCCGTCCATTATAACTACTTCTCCTGCTTTTGGAGTGTGTGTTTGAAAATTTACTTGGTAATCAGGTAACGGTTGTAATGTTATTAGATTCCCTGCCATTGGATATTCGATAGACGTTGAGACAGAATTTAAAAACAAGACTGCTGTTAACTGTCGATCATTAACTGTGTCAGTTGGACAATTTGCTGTCATAGTATGACAGTGAAATCCAGAATACGAATTCTGTCCATATTTTACACCCCAGGCTTTTCTAAATTCTTTAATACATATTGGAAGATTTTCTTGTACGCTGTCTGTAATAAATTTTTGTAAACTTAATGTTGCGTCAATATCTTTTGGGTAATTCATATTATCTTTATGATAAAGATATGCATTACCTAGTTGCTTCGATGTTTCGTCGTAATTTGTAAAAATATTTTCAAACTTTTTGTAGTCAGGATAAAACAGCTCGTCAATTATCCAAGTTTCTAGTGTAGTTTTTCCTGTTTTTTGAGGCTCTATACGTTTTTCCCACAAATTGTTTAAAAAGTCTTCAGTAATCAACTGCCGGTTCTTCCTAAAATTTGTGTAGGTTGAGTAGTCGAACTACTTGGAGAATGTACTACTCCGTGTGTTGGACAAACTTCTCCTTCGGTCGATGCTTTAAAATTTCCTGTATAGGATCTAGGCTTTCCTAGTCTTTTACGCACACTTTGGATAATGTCTTTAAAACTATTATCATCTAGTTCCATTACTTCGTCATTAAACCGTTCAATTTCTTCTTCCATTGTAAGTCTAATAGGACTGAACTTACGCTTACCTTCGCCTAAGTCAATAATATCAAAATCAGAAGAACTAGGATAAGAAATATTAATAGGATATGTACTTCCGATAACACTAGTACATGTTGTACCTAATGCTTTAGCCATGTGCTGTCCTAAACTATCGCACCCTATAAAATGGTCTGCAATTTGTATAACACTTGACCAAACTCTTACATCTGATATTTGCGGAACAGCAATTGGGATTGTTGTGTTTTCTTCTATTACAACTGGAAATTCGCTCATTACAATTACAGCATAATCATTACGTAAATCTTTACAAATACGTATCACATCATTAAGGTGAAAACTTCTACTAGTTCCATCAATTACAAAGTCTCCCATATTTTCAGCTGTTCGTCCAAAAGGCTGAAATACAACTACTTTATCCTTACCTGTTACTGCTTTTACTTCTTCAACAACTTTATAACCATGAACAAGCTCGTGCTTATTCATATAAATTTTTGGATCTCCTACTTCTCGTAATCCTTTATTGTTAATTGCAATATCAAATGCTTGTGCAAGGCTACATTTTTGATTATAATATTCCCAAACTCTATAAGGTTCTGGCGTAATACAGTCTCTATCTTTAATATAATCTTTAAATAAATTTTTATGCCAATTATCAAAAGCCATTTCGTGTAAAAATGGATGCCCTTTATAAAAATCCATTCCACCTTCACAAATAATAATAAAGTCTTGATCTTCTTCGTATAATTTTTCAAAAGCAGGAATAGAACAAACTACTCTACCGGCTCCACCGTTTATAAAATATGCTTTTTTTCTAGACAATGTAATGCTCCTAATTCTAAAAATATTTATAGAAGCAAACTTAAAAATTAACTAATCTTGGTTCAAAAAAAATCCCTATACATTACTGTACAGGGATTTAAATTTATAGTATTAAAAATATCTTATTTTTTACCGGCTGTTTTTTGTGCAGCAACTTTAACATCAACTGAAAAGGCACCATCTCTATACGGATCTGATGGATCGGCTGACGAATCTGGCTCTCTCATATCTTTAGGGTAAACAGGAAACATCTGAATTGCTTGCCATGGCTCAAACCCTAAATCTTGCATTACAGATGGAAATTCTCTTAATCGTTGTCTAAACAAGATCCATTCATCTTGAAGTGATTGAGGAGCATCAGTCTGTCCAACCTTGGCATCTGTTTCTTGTAACATAGCGTCACGAACATCTCGTAACTCTTGCCATGTAAGATCCATTTTCGAGCCTGTGGCAGCCCAATCTCTTATGCCAATATTAAATTCACCTGTTTCAAAATCGTATGTAATATTATTATCATCGTAAATATCACGAGGTTCTACATCATCTGTGTACTCAACATCTGGGTGCCCGTCCGGTGCGTCCCAAAGAATTTCCCACTCGCGTTGACGTCTTTTTAATATCATATCATCGCGACCGCAATCATTTCCAATTTCACAGAGCAATGGCTGTTGTTTACAGTCTACAGTAACTCTTGTGATATCAGCACCTGATGGACGTTCAAGATCTCTCTTTTCCCATAAGCACCAACCCGATTCAGTACCGTAATCTTCACTGTCCGGATCGCTGTTAACTTCAAAGGTTAAAAACTCTGGTCCGTTATAAGTAAATGTGTCGGTTTTTCCTTCTGTAAAACTGTTTGTTCTCCATTCGTCCCACACAGGATATGTAAACTCTATACTAATTTTTCTCATTTATTCTAACTCCTAAAAGTATTTATCCGTTATTACATGAATGTGATTCGTACTATACCAGAACCGCCCTGGCCCGAACCACCTCCACAACATTTCGCCCAATTACCGCAATATGAACTGTAACCTGCTTGGCCTCCGCCTGCTGGCCAGTCAATGTGACACCCACATGAGCACCAAGAAACGTTAGTTACACCTACTTGCATTTTACCAATCATTGGCGGTGAACCTGAAAATGAATACGAATAGTTACAATGACATCCGCCATGTCCTGGTTCTGTGCCCGATGTGCCCATCATACCAAAATCTGCACCAAAAATACCGCAAATATTACAATTACCACATGTATGTGTGTGTCTTGGACCCCAAGCATCACCGTTACACATCCAGCCGCCACAGCCGCCTACTGTACAAAAATTTGATAAATTATGTCCGTTTACATATGACTTACATCCCATGCCTGCACCACAAGTATGTGATTTACCACAAGGCCAACTACCACCTGCGCAAACACTATATTGACAACCTGGACTAGTTTCAACAGTTTTTGATGCATAATTTCCGCCGGATCCGCCGATACTAAATGAACAGTTGTTACAACAAGTCATGCCAGGGCCTCCGCCTCCGCCACTCCATATTTCAAATGTTACAGTTGATACTCCGTCTGGTACACACCAATAGCAACATTTGCCATTTGCTTGTTCACAACAACCACTTTGTCTGGCACACGAGTGGCAGGCCATGCCACGTGCGTTATAGACCCATTGTACTCCATAGTTATTACCATTTCCGTGTGCAATATCACTATCTTGAATAGTTCCGTCTACTAAACTGTCATTGTCTACTTTTTTATAACTTGCATATGTTGCCATTTATTTTTTCCTATGCGTATGTAATTCTGACCATGCCTGATCCACCCATATTGCCGCCGGCACAACATTTTGCCCAATTGCCGCAATATGAACTTTGTCCTGTTTGACCGCCACCTGCTGGCCAATTTGTATAGCAAGCACAGTTACACCATGCTTCTGCGTTTGCTCCTGCTGTATGCTTACCAACAAAAGGTGCAACTCCACTCATACCCCAGTCACCCGATTTACATTGACAACCACCGTGACCACCGGATACTCCAGTTGAGCCCATAATACCAAAATCTGCACCAAAAATGCCACAAATATTACAGTTAGCACATGTTTGTGTGTGTCTTGGTCCCCATGCGTCGCCATTACACATCCAGCCAGGGCAACCGCCTGTTGTGCAGAAGTTACTTAAATTATATCCGTTTACATATGAACGGCAACCCATGCCTGCTGTACATGTGTGTGACTTTGAACAAGGCCAAGTTCCTCCAGCACATACTTGATACTGACAACCTGGACATGTACTAATTGTTTTAACAGCATAGTTCCCGCCGCTACCACCTGCGGAGTGCATACAATAGTTACAGCAAGTAGAACCTGCTCCTGCACCGCCTCCACTCCAAATTTCAAAAGTTACCTTTGATGCTCCATCTGGTACACACCAATAGCAACATCTACCATTTGCTTGTTCACAGCAGTCGCCGGCGTCAGCACAGTGTTGACAAGCCATGCCACGAGTATTGTATACCCATAATACATTATACTTGTTACCGGCTTGCGGTCCTAATTTCTCAGCTGTAATAGCATTATCGCTAAAGTTATCTGCTGTTAAAGTTTTATAACTTGCATATGTTGCCATTTATCTTTTCCTATACATAAGTAATTTTTACAATTCCGGAGCCGCCTTGTCCGGAGCCACCTGCACAACATTTTGCCCAATTGTCGCAATAACTAGATGTTCCGGGCGTTCCTCCGCCTGCTGGCCAATTAACGTGACAACCGCAAGCACACCATGCTTCGTTGGTCATTGTTGCTAAATGCATACCAATACCTGCAGCTGCGCCCGTCCAGCTTGTTTGTCCGTGACATCTACAAGTAGTAGTACCTGCTTTAATACCAGCACTACCAGACATTCCAAAATCTGCACCAAAGATGCCACAAATTCTACAGTTAGCACAGTTTGATACAGCGTGTCTTTGACCCCAAGCGTCTCCGTTACACATCCATCCGCCGCAGCCTCCGTCAGTGCAAAAATTAGATAAGTTATGTCCATTTACGTATGACTTACATCCCATACCTGCTGTACATGTGTGTGATTTACCACAAGGCCAACTACCACCTGCACATACTTGATACTGACAACCAGGAGTGGTATCAACGGTTTTAATGGCATAGTTTCCGCCAAATCCACCAACTGCAAAACTACAATTGTTACAACATGTGTGTCCGGGGCCACCACCGCCTCCACTCCATATTTCAAAAGTTACTTTATATACATTGTCAGGTACACACCAATAGCAACATCTACCATTTGCTTGTTCACAACAACCACTTTGTCTGGCGCATTGTTGACAAGCCATGCCACGTGTGTTATAGACCCATTGTACTCTACGACAAGCACCGGCACCTGCAGCTAATTTATCCGAGGTAATAGTGCCTTCTGGAATACCGTCTGATGTTATTTTTTTATAACTTGCATATGATGCCATTCTATAGTTCCTTAAATATTATACAGCAAAGATACGCCAGCCGTATGTGTCACCTGAATAAACTAAATCAAATGATGCGCCTTCTGAATCAACAGTCATATCAGCAGCATCGCCTTGAATTAGATTAGAGTTTCTACCTATTGTTAGTGCGTTAGAATCAAACGTTTTACGAATGTCATAAAACCTAACAATATCGCCCATAGACGGTGAAGCAGGAAGCGTAATTGTAAACGCACCACTGTTTGTATCAACAAACAACTGTTCTCCTGAATTAGCATTATACGCGGTTGTAACCATTTTACCGTTCAATACTCCCACAGGTATCCAAGCAGTTCCATTATATAGTTCTAATACGTTAATTTCTGTGTTAAAACGTATAGATCCTGCTCCAGCATCTTCAGTTCGCTGTGCTGTATTACCAAAAGGAACAGTTAACCCTGGTGAACCGATTGAAATTCTTCTACCCATAGTATTTTCCTATCCTTATGCCGCTGGTACGGCTGTTTCAATTCCCATAACTACTGCTGTTACACTAGTTTGAGACGATCTAACTATGATCTTTTTTGTTGCGTCTACAACAATACCAGTTCTTTCAAGCACGCCGTTTGGGCCGATTGATGTATCATACTCTAGATAATCTGCCGCTCCCGGAGTGTCTGTTGTTGATACTGCCAGTCTTACGTTTGATGTGTTACTTCCTCTATTACAGAAAGAAACAGTAACAACGCTATAAGTGTCTGCTGGAACAGTATACGCTGTAGTGTCTGTTGCTGCACTTAGATCGTTTGATCCTAAAATTCCTGATGCCATTTTTCTATTACTCCTATCGTTAGTATTTAGCCATTAAGTCTTGCTTGTCATAAAGTATGCAAACGCGACCGGTGATCCTGATACTCCACCGTTAAAATTCATACCAGTTGTAACAGTAATTGGCGAATTATCAGTTGTACTAATTGTATTTCCTGTAATATTTATTTTACCTGCTGTTACAGCGTTAACGTTCAGAGAACTACTTCCTCCACCAATTTGTGAATTAATGTAAGTAATAATTGCTCTTTGCGTTGGAACAACGTTATCTGAATTTGCACTCATTGTACCATCAGTACTAAATTCATTAATAACTGCTCCGCCTTGTCCTAGACCAACTGCGCCTAGTGACAATTCTTGTAGTCCTGCAAGACTGAATGCACTTGTATTCAAACTTGCTGAACCTGTTGATTGCTCAACGTTAAACAATCTACCAACTCGGAAGTTACCGTCTTGGTCAGTTGATGTGTAGAACACTCGTCCGCCACCAAATTCTTTTACTTCGTCATTTGGATCATTCGCATATTGCGGTGTACCCGGATAGTTTGTTTCTGTAAAGTTACCTGTACCGATATCAAGGAAATCGTGTCCCGTTAATCGTACTTGGCTATATCTTCTTCTAATAGTAATATTAGTACCATGTTCAGGTGCTGTTTCGATACCAAGATCTGGAGATACCTGTAAATTAGCTGTATAGTTTCCTGGACTACCTAGCAATTCTCTAACAAATACAACTTTAAAGAATCTATCATCGCCGTCTAGTTGTAGATTTGCACCTTCAGTTGGAATATCGCTCATTCCGTATACGTTTAAGAAGTTTGCTGATTGATAGCTATCTGCATAGCCGTCGCCGTCTACAGTAGCACTTGCTGTTTCAAAGTCTGTTCCTCTAGCTGACCATGTTGGCTGTGTTAGCACACCGTCACCTACTCTAACTTCGTAAGGTACAGTTAGCGTCTCACTTGGATCTGTAATTGTTAGTGTTGGAAGTGTAACATTACTATAACCCGAACCTGGATTTACAATATAAAATTGTGTAATTCTTTCATCTGCCACTTCTGCTCTAACAAATGCGCCAGAACCACTTTCACTAACTACTTCAACTCTAGGTTCAATAGTGTATGCTGTAGTTGCGTCAAGAGTTGTTTCTACTGAATTACTATGGTGGAAATTATCCCAACCAGCTGATAGATCAGATTCTTTAGCAATGCTAGCAACTTTTGTGCCCGAGTTGTATGCTGTAATAATACCATATTGACCTGCGCCTGTACCTGCTGTAATTACAATTCTCATACCAATATATTTGGTATTGTTAGCAGTTTCAGTATTTGACAATGTGATAGAATCAACTCCGCCGCCCTGTGCTGTGTTCGAAGCGGTAGTATATCCTCTACCACCTTGTGTATCAGGATCGTTAAGTGTTCCATCACTATCAGTATCGTTTTCACTAAATGTTGACCCGTCATCTGGGTTGCGAAGTCTAACTTCAAAAATACCGCCGTTAACAACATTTGCAGAATCAACTACTGCACCAAATCCATTACCACTAATGGTGTAAGTTGCTGTAGAATAGTTATTACCAGCATTAGTGTATTCTAGATGTATAATTTCACTACCGTCAGTTAATCCTCTACCAACTTGTGCTTCTAACTTTCTGTTGTTTACACCACCAGTAACAGGTATTTCAGTAACATCAATAAACTCAGACACAGCACCGTGATCACCGTATGAACAGTTACCGTTAGTACCACGAATCTTGCCGCCGTTTTCTGCAAGATAGCCGATGTGTCCGTAGTACGAGAATATAGATACAAGTTCTGCTCTACCTAAGTTGGTTATCCATGCACCAATACCGTCACTTAAAATTTGCGTAAAGTCGTTAGCAACAATTGAATCGTTGCCGCCATTGTGTATTGCACCGTCAACTTTTAATCCTACACATGCTGTACCAAAAGTTGATACGCCTTGCACATAAGGTGATCGTGTTAAAATCCAAACACGGTCATCGTCTGGACCCCAGCCTGGATCAAGTGAACAATATGCACCCGCTGACGGACGTCTTGTTCCGTATTCGTTAGGCGAACCTAGTGTTCCTGATAACCCGCCTAATGTTTGATTTCTAATACCAGTTGCATCTCGTAACAAATACATATTTTCTAGTGTCGATCCATTAACACTATTACCGTATATATGGCCTGCCATTAATGTGGCATAGTTACTACCTTCACTTACTCCGTAAATTAAATCATAAATGAATGCGTCTACATAATGTTTAACATCTTTTTCACAAGCTACTGTGTCAAAGCTATAAGCAGGGAAGTTGTCTTCAATATATTTTGTAACATCTCTTGCCATATAGTCTTTGTTTAGCATCAACAATCTTGCTGCTGCAAATTTGTCTTCATCATCGACTCTTTCATTACGTCCTCTAAATCTTGGAGCTGTTGAATCACCCGAAGCGCCATTAACTTCATAATCTATTTTGTCATATAGCTCTTGGCATAGGTCACTAAGAATTGTACCAACTGCCGTTGTACTAAGAGGATTAGAATCGTCTTGTGTTAGCGTATTACCAGTTTGTTCTGTTACGTCGTTACCTTCAACAATATCACTAATAATGCTCTTTAGATGTAGAATGCCTGCCAAACTATAAGTTGTATCACCAGAATCTGTTACAGACCCTGCTGGCTCTACTCTAGTTGAACGAAGTTCATCGCCTACAACAGCTACTCTTTCTGGTACTCTAATTGGAAGTACTTCTCTATATGTACCGGTTTTAACAAAAACAACTTTGTGATTTTTTACTTCAGTTGGCAATGTATATCCGCCACCTAATGTAATTGCATTTGTAATTACTTCCATATTAGCTGTAAGCTCAGTCAACGCATTTGATTCTTCTGGTTTTGTTGTGTCTTTAATTTGCAAGTAACGATCATTTGCTGCAACACTATCCAGTGCTTGGTAATCAGCTGGAGGAGTAGCATTATCTAAAACATCTTCAATAAGATCGATTACAAAGTTTAATGCAGCAACGTTCTGTGTTTCTGAGCCTATATCAAAAAAGTCACCATCTTCTTGATCTTTAATTGCTTGTGCAACTCTACGAGTTTCAACATTACCGCCGCGTTTTAGATCTATAATTAATGCGTCTGTTGCAAATCCAGCTAATCTTTCAAATTTAGCTTCATTGAAACTAAATCCAATAAAGAACGGATCGGTTTGTGTAATAATTTGTCTCTTAGCCCATTTTGCTGTTTCAAATGCAATAAACGTTCTATTAACTTCTAATAGATATGCAGCATTAGGATTTTTAGGACCTTTTTCTATTTCTTCACACGCATAGCGGATCGTCTTCCAAGGTCTGTCTAAATTTGAACCATTTGTTGGATACGGAGTGTCGGTGCCATTTGTAGCTACATAGTAAACATCTGGTGTAGAAGAAAAGTCCTTCCACTCAGGAATACCGGTGCTTGCAACACTTAGTACTTGGCCTTCTGCGCCAATTGGCAATCTAGCTGGTCCTGAGCCACTATAGTAAAGTATGTCGCCTTCGGTTGTTAGTGCGCTTTCTTCAGCACCACTTGCTAAGTTGTTCCAAAACTCACCCAATGAATCATTATCTGGACGATTGGCGGTTTCTGAAGTATGTGCGTCAACACAAACATAACTAATCAATCCATAACGTACAGCATCACCTGCATCATATAATGTAGCTGTTGTCCAAGTATCTTTCCATTCAATACCTTGGTTTAATCTTGACCAGTAATTAGCATTTGGTGGACGCTGATTTTGGTGATCAGCTGTACACAAATAAGTATATCCGCCCAATCTTACTACATCGCCAATTCTATAGTCTTGATCGGTAGAATCTTCTCCCCAGTCTCCTCTAAGATTAAAGCCTGATGTAACTAATTCCCATTTTGAACTACCTGGAGGAAGTTCAGAAAAAACGTTGTCATTAGCAACATATTGGTTACCACCGTATGTTACAAAATCACCTGGTTGATATCTTTCGTATCCTGACCAAGTATTTTCAAACTCTAGTCCTGGAACAAATTTATCCCAATTAGCAATATCAGCTTGTAGCGTACCTAGCTGAGAATCTGGATTGGTTGCTACTGAGGTATGTGCTGCTGTTGCAATCCAAAGTGTTGCACCATAAAGAGCAACATCGTTTACTTTATAACGTGTAGAATTTGTCCATTCGCCCTTATATTCAAAACCTCTGTTTAAATAATCCCATTTTCCTTGATCGTCTTCAAGGCCAAGTGCTTCGGTTGCGGCAGATGTGTGTCCGGTATTACAAACATACAGTGTTCCGCCGTATTTTATAATATCATTAACTTTGTATCTTGTAGAAGTAGCCCAATTTTGTTTCCAGTCCTGGCCCTCGGAGAATAGATCCCATTTGAGAATATCAGCTTCTAACCCTAATGCATCGGTAGCTGCTGCTGTATGACCAGTATTACAAAGATAAATGTTTCCGCCGTACTTAACCAAGTCGTTTGCTTTATAAACTGTAGCTGCAGTCCAAACATCTTTCCAGTCAATCGAAGTAGCAAATTGATCCCATTTGGCTTGATCGTCTTCAAGAACTGTTTGAGCCGAATGACCAGTATTACAAATATAAATAATACCACCATATCGTACGATATCATTTTCTTTATAAAAAGTTTCTGTAGTCCAGTCTGCTTTCCATTCAGTACCGTCACTAAATTTATTCCAGTGGTCTTCGTCATTGTAGAAATTAGAACTTGATGTGTGTCCTTGAACTGCTACATAGGTTCTGCCACCGTACCTAATAACATCATCTTTTAAATATTCGGTAGAAGCAACCCATGCATCTTTCCAAATAAATCTAATTCTACCGAGTTTAAATTCTGCCATTTTTTGCTCCGTTCTTGGTATTATACATATTTATCATCATCCGTTAAACTCGTCGCGTTCCATTCTACCACCTAAAAACATATTAAGTGCTTGTAAGCCGCCGCCGAGTGGTCCGTTAACAATAAACAATGGGTCAACTTGTGTCATTGCTTCTGCATTGTTTGATCCAGCTGTGTTTGACATGTTGTTGTCTTCTATTACTACCTGACCTGCTGTAAGTTGGTTAGTAAATAGATTTGATCCACCACCTGTGAATCTGTTTTCAATATATAATTTTAATGCTTGCATTGTTGGGATAATATTATCGCTGTTAGCAACAAACGTATTATCAGTACTAAATTCTCTAATAACAGCCTGTGTTCCGCCGACTCTAATGCCGCCTAGTCTAAGTTCGTCTAAGCCGTCTAAGTCAAAGAAATCAGCACTTAGAGTAACACCGCCCTGTGCTTGAGATACTCTAAACAATTCGCCAACACGATAGTTACCATCTTGGTCACTTGCTGTGTAAAACACTCGTCCGCCGTTTGATTCAACAACTTCGTTTGCTTGTACAGTATCGTTAGCAGCCGTTTGACCTTCAACATATAGTGCCGGATAGTTTGTATCTCCAAAGTTACCTGTACCAATGTCAAGGAAATCGTGTCCAGTAATTCTAACTTGTGAATATCTTTCACGTATAGTAGCTGTTGTATTATGTATTGGTGCGTTTGTTCTACCTATTACCGGCGATATTTGGAAAGTAATACTAATGTTTGGAGCTGTACCTTGCTCAGTGTTCACTTTAACTAATCTATAAATTGTGCTATCGCCTTCAAACCTAACGTTAGCGCCTGGTCCTGGAACTAGACTTAATCCATTGAGTTTCATAGTATTACCAATTTGTAATTCTTCTCCAAATCCATCTCCAGAAATTGTTACAATTGCACTTTGATACCCAGTTCCTCGATTATAATAAATCGGTTGCGGTAAAACTCCGCTGTTAATATCAACTGTAAAGTATGGTTCGCCGAACTCTTCAGGATCTTCAATTGTTACTGTGGGATCTACTACATATCCTGAACCAGGATCATAAATTTTAAATAACGATAATCTTCCGTTAGTTACTTCGACCCTAGCAAATGCCTTTGCTCCGCCAGTAATAAGACTACCAGTAGTTGATTGTTCATTTAAACACACAAAGGATGGAACACCTGCATTAACTCCACCTGCAATACCAGTAGAGTTATTATTAGTAGGTCTAATTTTCCAATAATATCCGTTGTCCGAACTTAGCGTAGTTCCTGTCGCACTTACAGCTACAAACACACCTTGAGAATATCCAACTCTCCAATCTTCTCTACCTGAGTCGCCAACAAGTCCTGAATCACTCCAACTAGTTCCGTTCGAACTGTATATAATTCTATCTGAATTATCCATTGCTGCAACCCAGCAATTGTTACCAAAAATTATGTCTGAATATACTTCTGGACTTGATGGTGTAACCGCTGCTCCCGTAGACCAAGTAGAACCATTGTCTGTAGATATAACTGTGGTTCCGTCTTCGGCTAATGCAATCCATTTTCCTGCACCGTATGCAAGTCCGACCCAGTCAGTGCTGCTAGCACCTGTTGCTACTGTTGCCCAATTACTGTTTGGTACTACTGTTGAATCTTCTGCTGTAGTTAGTGTGTTAATATATATATTTGCATCGCCGGTAGCAATAGCCATAATCTTATCATTGTTTTCTCCACCAATTGCAACTTTTTTCCAAGTTGTTGATAATGGCAATGTTGAGTGATCAAACGATATACCGTCATTCGAAAATACAAGACGATCAGATCCGTCAGCAACCGCTGCCATTACAGGTCCATTTTTAGCAAATGAAACATAACTTAATCCGTAATCTGTATCTCTTTCAGTCCAAACGCTAGTGTCTGACGAAACATAAAAACTAGATACACCTGTAGGAGCATAATACCATTGGCCCAAACTATCACTGTATCCGATATCGTGTGCGCCTAACTGTACTGGACGATCTGCTTTTGCAAATGTTGGTTCTGAAATTGTAACTCTAGGCTCATAATCGTAAACGGTAGTAGGATCAAGATTAGTAGCATTTACTTTACCCGGAACAATATTGTCCCATCCAGGTTGATCATCTGAATCTCTATAAACTGTTGCAACCTTAGTTACTTCGTTGTAGCTTTGAATATATCCATACTGGCCGGCACCTAGTCCTTCCTTAATTAGAATTCTCATTCCTAATAACTGAGCTTCCGTTCTTACTTCTGATGCAGCTAACGTAATACTACTTAAATCTCCGTCTTGAGCTGTGTTAGAGAACGATTTAAATCCTTCTCCGCCTACGTTTGTACTATCGTCTGGTAAGGCTAAATCAATTTTTGAAAGAGCATTGACTCTAATTTCTTCAAAGCGCATATCAAGATCAGTACCCGATGCTTGACTAACTGTAGAAGATGCTGTAGTATATTGTTGTCCAGTATTTTTGTATGCAAGAGCTAAAATTTGCGAACCAGTACTAAACACTTCATCTATATTTGCTTCTCCACTTTGGTTATCTACAGTTGCAGTTTGTGGCGTCTCAGTACTATCAAATCCTTCTGAAACACTACCAAATTTTCCGTATGAGTTGTTACCATTTGCTGAACGTAGAATACCACCGTTTTCAGCTAAGTATCCAATGTGGCAATAATAAGTGAATACAGAAACAAGTTCTGAACGCCCTCTATTTGTTGCCCAATATCCAATTCCGTCACTAATTACTTGTGTAAAATCGTTAGCAACAATTGATCTGTTACCACCGTTATGTAATGCACCGTCAATTTTCATACCAACGCAATTTTCACCAATTGCTGTTACACCCTGTACATACGTTGATTTACTTGAAACCCAAACACTTTGATCATCAGGGCCTGTTCCTGGATCTAGAGACACAAACGCATTTCCTGGAATAGGTCTTGCTGTTCCGTAATCATTGTTTCCGCCTAATGTACCTGTTAGATCCTTAAATGTTAAATTTCTAATACCGCATCCGTTTCTAACATAAAACATATCTCGTCTATTATTATCATCTGGTATTGAAAGAGGTTCTGGATTAGGATCTGCAACAGTTCTTTCGCCTAGTACAACATCACGTTGTGCATCAGCAGGTCTAACAGTAGTTGATCTTAACTCCGATCCAACTAATGCTACTTTACTAGGAATACTAATAGGTAATAATTCTGCAAAGTCTCCAGCCATTACTTTTACTGTAGCTCCGTCACCTACTCGATTGATTTCATCTTCTAGCAAATAATTCATTGCAAATCTAATAGTTCTAAATGGTGCGTTTAGCGTACCGCCTTGTGACTTGTCGTCGATACCATTTCTAGAAACATAAAAAACATTTTCTATTAGATCTAAACTATCCCATGTTGGCATCCCATTCGTTGATCTAATTACTTGCCCTGTAGTACCAATAGCTAAACGTTGTGTATCAATAGCGGTAGAATCTTGGTCTTCGAAAGTTTTAAGATCTCCTAACTTTGCAAGTTTATTAGTACGTGTGCCTAAGATCATAATTTTCCAATAATTTTGATCTGGTTGTTCAACGTCAAGATCTGGTCTAGATGCAGATTCTGTTGATCTATGATAGGTCAAACATACGTATGATGTGCCTTGCCATGTAACAATATCTCCTTCAAAATATTCCTGATCGTCTTCCCACGTATTTTTAAACTGTCTACCATCGATAACTTTTTCCCAATATGAAGGATATTGATCTGGTTGGAGATTAGTATTGTCTTGAATGGCAATATATAAACTACCACTATGTCTAACAAGATCACCAGTGCGATAATCTAAAAAGCTACTTGTTCCGTCTTCGCCGTTCCAGTCGTCTCTAAACTTGTAACCTTCAAATGTTAAGTTCCAATCTAAAGAATTTTGACTAGGAGGAAGTGCTACGTTAAAACTAAGTGATTTATAAATGTAACCGCCGTATAATACTAGATCATTTGGTTGATAATAAACATTATCTGCCCAAGTATTTTCGTATTCTGATCCAGGCAAATATGTAGTCCATTTGCTTGTTCCGTAATCTGTATTAAATCCTTCATCACCTTCTGTTGAAGTGTGCCCAGCTAGGCACTTCATTAGGTTGCCGCCGCGTTTTACAATATCATTTTTCTTATATCTATATGCTTCTTGCCATTCGCCAGTAACAGTATCATCGTCTAAAATTCTAGTTACGTACTCGATACCGTCAATTTGTATTTCCCACTTAGATTGATCTTCTTCGAGACCTAATTCAGGGTTATCAGCCGAGGTATGACCAGTGATACACTTATAAACAATACCGCCATATTTTACAATATCATTTTCACGATAACGTGTACCAATTGACCAAGTAGCTTTCCATGTGTCACTATCTGACAATACAGTCCAGTCGTTTTGATTAGCTTCGAGACCAAGTGCTGTTGTTGCGGCTGAAACGTGCTGTGCTGTTGCTTTGTAAACTTTACCGTTATATCTTACAAGATCGTTAATTCTATAAAGTGTATTAATGGTCCAGTTATATTTCCAATCTGCTGACGAAACAGCAACTAGTTTCCATTTTCCGATGTCAGCAACTAGACCGTCTGTTCCTGAAACAAAGGTTGCAGAAGAGGTATGTGATTCAGTACACTCATATACACTAGCACCATATTTTACAATATTACCAACAGCATATATTGTGCTAACTGTCCAGTCTCCTAACCAAACTTTACCTTCAGATTGCTTTTTCCATTTTGGACTTGCAGGCGTAACATCGGTGCCTGCTAAATCATTATAAAATGTAGCACCTGTGTGAGTTCGTAGGCATACATAGGTAAAACCTTTGTATGAAACCATATCGTCAATGATATAATCGTTTCCTCCGGACCATTCGCCCTTCCAATTAAATCTGATTCTACTTAGTTTAAATTCTGCCATTTTTTCAACCTTTTACGTATTTATTATACTCCTGCTGGGTAAGTATAACCTTCGTTTATTCTTGCAACTAAGTTGCCGCTATCATCAATATAATAATTAATGTTTCTATTATCCCATTTAAACTGTTCATAATTTAAATTTGGATATAATCTTTTGTGATTAACATCTCTACCTTCAAAAAAGTCTTCACCTTGTACAAAGTCTTCATAATTGTCAGTAGGATCACCTTCTAAATTTATTTGCACACTGTCATTACTTTGTAATTGATCTACTTTTGCAATGAAAAGATCTCCGTCGTCTGTTCTACGTAGCCCATAAAAGTATCTTGCATCGGTTTGGTTAACCAATTCTGCAATACTTTGCCCCATGAAATTTCCATCTGCCATTATACAATCTCCACAATACTTAGAATAACATCAACTGCTGATGTGTTGTCTGATGTTACATACAAAACGTTATTTGCATCTAAAACAATTTTTTCGCCCTTGCCGATAGGTTTTAAACTAGTGTTTGGCGGAATAGGCATATCTTTAACCATTACGCCAATATTACTTCCTTCGTCGCCAATTTCAATAGTAGTGTTTACCATTCCATCTGTAAGATTAGCAATATTCATCCCTATAACAGTTGTACTAGTAGCCGGAGGAACAGTGTAGACTGCTACACGTTCTGTACCTATTTCTTTTCCAATAACATTTTTAAAATTAGTTGCCATGTTTCTTTTCCTATATTGTCAATGCAAGTTTAATAGCAATATCTTCTGCATCATTAAATGTAACAGCACCTGTTGCACCCGCTACTGACACCCAGTTGTTTGAAATATCATAAATTTCAACTCTATCTTCAACGCTGTTATATCTCATCATTCCAGTTTCTGGAGTAGGATGTCTGTTTGCATTTGTTCCTACAGGAATAACAAATCCGCCATTACCTTCGACTTTAAAATAACCTGTTCCACTTTGTTTGAGTGTTGTAACAGCGCCGTCTACAATATTAGTTATCTGATTTCCGTTAAAACTAAAGTTTTCAACACTAACATAACCGTTGCCGTTTGCTCTTAAAATTAAATCTTCGTTTGTAGTAATTGTTTCTAAAACATTTCCACTTATTGCAATATCGTCAACTTCTAGCCTTTGAATATCAAATCTTTGCGCTGTTACGTCAGCAACAAGTGATCCACCTGCATAAAATCTTAGAGTATCATCGTCTGCGCCAGGTGTTAGTTCAGGAGTAATATATGTATCGCGATCTTCGTCAAATACTCCACCTAACTGAATCCATTGTCCGTCATATGCTTCAAAAACATTTGCATCAGTATTATAACGAATCATACCTGTGTCTGGGGATCCAGGACGTTCTGCTGTAGAACCTTTTGGTAATATAACAGCACCGGTACTGTCGACTACTACAGTTTCACTACTAGGATCAAGAACAATATCTCCTGAATTATTAGCAATAATATTATTACTAAAATCTAGATCATCAATTATAATGGATCCTGTTCCGTTAGCTGTAAAATTAATGTTTCCATTACTTGCATCAGTTGTAATAGTGTCGTTATCAATTATGATATCATCTATTACAGCTCGACCAACATTAAGTTCTGACCAAGCGAGTGTAGTTGTACCAAGATCATAAGTATTATCTGCTGCAGGAATAATATCACTGTCAATTTGTGCATTTATTTGAATAGTATCAGTGTCTTCGTCGCCTAGTGTAATGTTTCCGCCAACAGTAACATTTCCTGCTACATCTAAGTTGCCAGTAATATTAACATCGTCTAATAAATTAATTGTTCCTGCGGAACTGTTAATATTAATATCGCCACTAGTACTACTAATAGTATTTCCACTAATTCTAATATTGCCCGCTTCGACCTTTGTTCCGTCAATTATTGTAGTGTTTACACCGTCAGTAAATGTAATACCTTGGTTGTTATTAAACAAAAATTCAGCATTAGTAAATGTTACTTCGCCTGTTTGTTGATTAATTCTAAATAAATCTCCTACACGAAAATCACCTTTATGGTCTACTGTGCTAAAATAAATGTTTGCATCATTAAGTGCAACAACTTCATCCTCTTGATCAACTAATGTATCATCATTTGTAACATCTTTACCTGTTCCAATATATGCAAGATTCATTCCAATTGCATATACTACACATCCCGGTCCGTCACCGTATATTCCGTAATTTCCATATACGCTTGCACTTGCAATGCTTCTAATTTCGCCGCCGAAATCACTCTGATCAATAAGAGTTAATGCTGTTGCTGTGCCGCCGCCGCTAAATTCAATGTCTTGAATAAACGTGTCGTCGTCGATAATAATTTGTGATCCATCATCTCCGTCAAAGGATAATTTTAAAACTGTATATTGATCAACTGCGGTGGCGGCAGATGGAGCTGTAAATGCTGTTGAAACTCCTATACCTTTTCTAACACGAAAATCATCAATTCTTCCAGCCCACGGATCGGTTGTAGTATATGTTCCGCCTATTGATAAAGGTTTTGTTGTTCCTAAGTCTGTGCTGTCTGTAGCTGTTGCTTCGAGTGACCCGTCAACAAATAGTCTAATATCAGTACCAACTCTAGATACCATAATATGATAAAAAGTTGTATTAACAAGTGTTATTGCTGGTGCAAGAATAATAGTATTACCAATTGCTACTTTAGGTGCCGTGTCTACTGTGTATAATCTTAATGCATTATCTGTATCAGATCCTGCTCTAAAATCAAACATTGTTTCAGTACCTAAGTCGTCACTGATATAAATCCATCCTTCAACACTAAAGTCTCCAGTGCCAAAACCAAAATCTGTTGAAGTAGTTGTTGTAAACTTGTCGCCAATACCATCAAATAATGCAATTCCTGTTCCGTACTTAACAGGAGAACTTGTAACAGTTTGTGCATTGCCCACCGCTGTAATTGTTTTTCTTGCTCTACTCAAAGGCTTAATAAATCCAGTAGCTTTACCGTCGATAATAACAGTGTCAGTATCAACGCTTTCAATGGTTGATTGAGCAAGTTGTGTTCCATCTGCGTCGCTAAGTGTAATAGTTTCTCCTGCTACTGGAGCACTTCCGCTTAACCCGCTGTATTTAATTTTTGTTTTACCATCGCTTTTTAAGCCTGTAGATCCATCGACAATATCGATACCTTTATCTGCAAAATATGTAAAACAGTTTAACCATTCTACTCTACCGCCGTTAGTAACACGCAGTCCACTAGCATTTGGTGTAATAAATGTTACACTATGGAAAAGCATTGATGCTTCTCTAGAACTTTCGTCTGCAATTGCACCGTCTACTAATGCACCGCGGCCAGCATCGCCAGCATCGAATCCTCTAGGATCTTGGGTAGTTAGTGTTGTTCCTTTTGTTATAACGCTAACGTCTCTAATATAAGGACTTCTTTGATATATTCTTACGTTGTTTACAAAACGGAATGCATATCCCGTGTCTGCTCCGCTATTATAATAAAAATCTTTAACAGTTATGTTCTCAACGGCTGTATCGCCGTTTAATAAAAACGCATCGTTACTTTGTGTTCCGCTAGTAGGAGAAACTGATACTGATCGTATACCGTGTCCTTTAACTGTAACTCCTAATGGCACTGTTAACGGAAACGCTTCTTGATATTCGCCCGGGTAAACATAGACAGTGTCGCCGTTACCTGCTAGTTCTAAAGCTCGTGCAATTGTTCTTACTGGATCTTGAGGATGGTCTCCTGACTGACCATCGTCGCCGTTGGTTGCGACATAATATAAATTACCCGGAGTACTAATTAGATCAATACTACCAAAATCAAGATCGTTAGTTGTTAATGTGTTTGTTGTAACGTTGGCAAAATTACCAGTTGCCCAGCGTTTGCTTTCAGTTCCGATGTTATACGTATTATCTATATCGGGCATAATATCACTAGCAATGTCTGCATTAATAAAGATATTATCAGTATCATCGTCACCGATTGTAATATTTCCATCGGCGCTAATATTGCCGGTTGCATGTAAGTTTCCATTAACTGTTGTGTTACCAACAATATTAACTTCACCAGTACCATTGGCTCTAATAAACAAATCGCTATTTGTATTAGTATTTTCTAAGAAGTTGTTATTAATTTCTAAATCGCCAATTAATACTCTATTACCAACAATAGTATTATCAGCTGTTGCTATTGAAAATTCTTGAGCGGTTGTTTCGATTGAATTACTATCTCCGTCAATTGTAACATTTCCAATTGTAAAGACGTTGTTTGTAATTTCTAAGTCTGTTACACGGGCGATTCCGTTAACATCAAGTGCATACTGAGGATTGGTTGTTTTTACTCCGATCCGACGGTTATTAACATCTAGATATAAAAGGTCTGTCTCAAAGGCTAAATCCGTCCCGTTTCTCAGGAGGTTTTCCTTTAAGAGAGGACCCGATATGCGACCAATTGCCATCTTCTCTCCTCAATACGGGGATCCCGTCCCTCTAGCCTAAGTTTTCAGCTTTCGCTCTTTGCTGGCTAACCACAGTTTGGACCTGCGAACTTTATTGGTCTTGTCCGCATTAATATTATTTATCCGTATTAAGAAATTAGTCGAGGATAAGGTTGAATATGTAAGCTAATTCTTCAACATCAGATGCTTCAATACTTTCAACTTCGCCCGCCGCGTTAATCCAACTAGTTCCGTTCCAAGCTTCAACATACTCTAGTTGAGTATTGTAACGAGTGTGTCCAATTTCTGGTGTTGATGGACGCTCTGCTGTATTACCTTGCGGAATTACCATGCCGCTTGGATTATCGATCTTTAAATACGCTTGTCTGTTGCTGTTAGTAAGCGAGAATGAAAATACTTGTGATACTGAATTTAATAAATCACTGTCTTGAAAATGAAGATCTTCAATTTTTGTATAACCAGTTCCGTTCGATCTTAAGATACTATTGCCGTCAGTGTCGTCTGCACTTACTACGTTTCCGTCGATACTAAATTGATGATTACTACTAAATCCTCCAGATTCTAAAAGGATTCCGTTTAGTGTATGATTATTTACTCCGCCAGTTACAAAATTAAATTGATTATTGCTAAGGTCTAAATATGTATCTCTATCAGTATCGTAAATCCCAGATAAAGAAACAGATCCGCCAGTTTCTACTCCTTCAAATGTATCAAACTCTGTGTTATATCTTATACCTGCACTAACTGATGGTCTTTGTACAGCATTTCCTTTAGGCAAGGTTAGCATGCCTGTTGCTGAAAAATCTAAATTTTCAGTAGGAGCAAATACAACGTCTCTAGGTGTACCACCTAAGTTATTTGTTACTTGTGTCCAATAATCTATAGAAGGACTATTAATAATTGGAAAATTATAAGTTGCATTTGTAATAATTGAATATCCTGCAGCATCTTGAGATTGAAGTAATCCAGTATTATATAAATCCCAAACAGACGTAATAGACCCAGCCCGCCATTCATTAGTACCAGCTTGACTTGAAATTAAGTAATAAAGATATTCATATACAAGATTTTCGTAGCTTAAACCGAGCGGGTCTGTGTACCAAGCAAACGGTGGATAATTATACCCTGGTTGTCCACCTGCTTGGAATCCACCTCGAGCAGCATCCATTGCTTCAGTTATAGTAGATCGTCGAGTAGTACTTAATGGAGTATATAATGAACACCATTTTGGAATTAATAAATCTTTAAGTATTTTTTCTTGTACTAGATTACGTTGACTACTTCCTCCGTCTTCTTGAAAATTATTCATTTCATTTTCTAACACACCAAATGATCTGTTTGGCTTAAATGATCCTAAAGTTGATGTAAGATTATTTTCGTCTGTACTGTCAGCGTACACTATAATTCCTGTTAGCCCATCTGAAAACTCTGCATATAACGTAGCATTGTCAGCAACACCGTCGTAATTGTTATCCAAGTAGCTACCTAATAAATTTGCAGCATGTTTAACAGCATCTTCACTTGCTAGTTCTGTTCCAAGTACAGGAATTCCAAGAACAGTAGTCCATTTAGGCAACACTGATCTCAACTCAGTATAAGAATTAAAAATACTAGGATATCCAGGATCTGTAGAATTGTATACTATAAATTCACCTTCAGGATCAAATTTACCTATAATTTTATTTTCTTTTATTTGTAAATTTTCAAAATTAGTAGTACCAGTGCCGTTGTTTAAAATATATAAATCTGCATTGGTTTCGTTAGTTCCAATAGATTCTGAACTAATAGTTACTGTGTCTATAGCAGAAGTTATAGAATATAAATTAGCCCATGTTTTTGTTTTTGATCCTAGTGTCAGTCCGTCTGAATCACCAGGCATAAAATCTTGACTAATAAATGTATTAAGATCAACAATGTCTGTAGGAGAATCACCAATTGCATTAATTGCACCGCCAACTGTGATATTTCCAGTTAATGATAAATTAGGAGCTACTACATCGCTTTGAAAGTTGATTGATCCTGCAGCATCAAAATCTATATTAGATGTAGTTGTTTCGATATTGTTTCCAGCAATTACAATATTACTTAATGTTATCTGTCCTGGCTCTAATGTAACAACATCATTACCTTGTCTAATTTGTACCCGTGTGTTGTCGGCAAAAATGCTTTCAACATCAAAACTTGTTCTTTCATTTTCGAGATCTACTAAAAAGTTATCCCCAACTCTAAAATTACCTCGTTGATCTTGAGAAGTATAATATACTGTTGCATTGTTTGTTTCAACTACTTCGTTGTCTTGATTTGTTAATGTATTATCGTTAGTAACATCTTTTCCTGCACCGATATATGCAAAATTATGGTTGATTAAATAAGCAATACAGTTTGCTCCGTCGGCTTCAATACCTTTATTGCCATAAACTGCTGCACTTGCTATACATCTTAATTCACAACCGTATTCAGTAGTACTGTCTGGTAGTAGTCGGCCGGTACCTTGTTGTAAATTTATTCCTCTATCTGCAAAATAACTAAAACTGTTAAGCCATTCTACTCTAACTCCACTACGTGCTGTAAGTGCATCAACACCAGGAGTAATAAATGTTACACTATGAAATAGCATACTAGCAGACCTACTGTTTTGTGCAACTACGCTACCGTCAACTAAGGCACCTTTTCCTGCATCGCCGCTTGCAAAACCTCTAGGATCACTCGCACTAATTGTTGAACCTTTTGTAATTACGCTGACATTTCTAATATACGGAGATCTGCCTGGTTCTTGTTCAAATATAGTTGTTGAAAAATCTTCTGCAAATCTAAATGCATATCCTGTATCATTGCTGCTATTATAATAAAACTCTTTAACAGTTAAATTTTCTATAGTAACATCGCTGTTTACTAAAAAACAATCATTACTTTGTGTTGCTGAAGTAGGTAAAATTTCAACTCCTCTAATACTATCTCCTTGGATAGTAACACCTTTCGGAACTGTTAGAGGAAAGTCTTCTTGATATGTGCCTGGATAGATATAAATTAAATCGCCGGACGTTGCAACACTAAGTGCTTTCTCAATAGTTGCATAAGGACCTCCTGGATTATTACCTTCGTTTGTGTCTGATCCATTGCCGTTTGATACAAAAATTATTCCAACGTCCTTAGTAAGCTCAATTCCTCTAAAGACAATCCCGCTAGCAGCAACTGAATCTGCTTTTAATTCATCAACAGCAATCCTAAAACCTTTAGCTGGTCCAGTACTGTCGTTATCTTTACCAATATGAAAAACATTATCTTGATCTGGTGTTAGATCGTTGTTAAATTCTGCGAAGAAACTTGCGGTGTCAGTACTGTCGTCACCGACGGTAATTGTTTCTCCTCCGTAAGTAATATTTCCTGTAGCATGTAAATTGCCATTAACGGTTAATGTATCGCCTGTTTGCAATTGTAATCTACGAGGTGCACTTCTTGGATAATATTTTTCAATGTACGCTTTAAATGCTTCTGGATTAGAATGTTCGCTAATAAGATTAGATGCAGGAAATGCTGTTCCACCAATAAATTGTGTATTCAGCTGTAATAGCTGTAATGCGTCATCTGCTTGTATATCGCCGTCACCGTCCCAGTCAAGTGCAGCTAATTCTTCAGCATTCCAAAGTCCTGATTGCGATAAAGACAGTGTATAGTCATACAGTCTATCCATATCATTTGGCGGTGAATCAGCACTAATTTTAGGACCTGGATCCCAATAATTACCGTAGTTGCCATTTGAATTCCATGCTTCCGTTTGCCCGTCAAATACTTCAGATTTAATTCCAACGTCGCCGTTTGTGACAATAGCTTTTAGTCCGTCGTCCCTGATAGCAAAATTATAGCTACCAATACCGTTTGTAACAATGTAGCCTTCCGGATGTGTTGATTGTAAAGTTACATCGCCAGTTCCTGTACTAATACCAGTTGTAGCAAGTGTAAAGTCGCCTACTTTTAAACTATTATTAAAAATTACATCAGGTTCTGATGTACCTGATGAAGCACGAAGTGTGCCATCTACAGTTAAGTTTCTTGGTGTAGTGGTGGTATTGACTCCAAGGGTATTATCTCGTTTAACAACAAGTAGATCATTGTCAAACTTAAGATCAGCTAACTCTCTTAATAAATTATCTTGTAATAACTGACCGCCGATTCTGGCGACTTGTGTTGGCATAGAGTTCCCCTCAAACTTACTACAGTATTTATTTACTTGTCGAAGTTATGCAGAACTTGAACAGGTTTTCCGGTTGGTACAGGAGTACCAAAAACAAGATAATAACCGTCAGCATAAGGGGAGTTTGGTCCGCCTAAATTTCCACTAGTACTTTGCTGAATTGTGTAGTTTGTAGTTGCTAACTGAAAAACGTTTTCAATAGTAACTAATATATTGTTTTCTGATATCGGTACTGGATAAAAAGAATCTCCTGAATCTAAAGGTCCAAAAGTAGTTTCTACACCGTCGCCATTGCCTAAATTTTGCTGAACAATAGTTGTTGGTTCTCTAAATCTAACAGGTTTCCATTCGCTATCTTGATAAACTTCAAAGTTAGTTACGTCAGTATTGTAACGTAACATACCTTCTTGAGGAGTAAACGGTCTATTTGCTTGAGATCCTTTAGGTATAATCATAGCTGAACTAGTATTCATGTCAATTAATCCAAGACTATCTACATTTACACCTTTAGTATCTGCATTTATACCTCTGGATGTTGTTTGTGCCTTTAAAAATCTCATTATACTTCCAAATAACTAATTGTGCAAACTAAATTTACTGGTGATTGGCTAGAAGCAACAATTGCATCTCCTGCTTCTAATACAATTTTTTCTGTATCAAATGTAAATGTGTCTGCTCCTGCAACTTTTAAATTATTTACAACTTGGTTAGCGTTGGGATCATCAGTACCTTTTGTTTGACCGCTCGGAACAAAGTGTAAATCAAATGTAGTATCATTTGATCCGCCAGTATCTTCTGATGCTGTATTACACACTAGTAATGTTGTAATAGCATATCTTTTTCCAGCAGGAACAGTTAAAAGTGTAGTATCTGCTAGATTAATTTTTCCGTTTGTGATTGCCATATTGTTTCCTTAAAATAACATACTAAAAAGCAATGATCTGTTAGTACTTATCAATTCGTCTTCGTAGTCATACTTGTTTTTGTACCAAACGCCAGTATTTCCTATATCAGGATCTTTTGCATAGATAGCAATATCTGTAGCACTTGACGCAAGCACGGTACTGTCATCAATAACTGGCATTCTTAATGCACTATCAATTTTAACAAAAGAAGATCCTTGACTGCTAAGTTCTAAGTCGCTGCCGCTAGTTGTTGTCGAAATTGTGTTATCTTGAAAAATAATACTTTCAATTTCTGTGCTGTTATTTCTAAACAATGCAACTTCGTTGCTATCAATTACAACTCTAAATGCACTTACTCCCCCGTCTAAACTTCCGTCAAATAAGTTAAGTGCAGAATCACCTCTTTCAATTGATTGAATTGTAATAGTTTGAATACCTGTTGTAATAGCATCGTCTACATATCGCTTGTTAGGAATATCATCGTCATCAGTGACTTGTTGTTCGTAATCGTTTGTTCCGCTAACACTGATAACACCAGTACTACTGTTAATTAAATATAAGTCTCCGCCACCGGTTGTAATTGAGTTTGTTTTAATTCCCAGTGTTGCATTTGCACCGTCCCTAAAGACAAAAGTGCCTGGTTTATTAGTTTGTGTTATCGGATCGTTATGTGTTATAGTTTCGTCAAAAACAATAAATGCGTCTTGTTCGGTCCCCCGATCAACTTGTAGTCCAGCAGTGTTTAATGTAACTCCTGCGCCTGTTTCTCCAAAGTTAACTGTGATAATATTATCTTCAATATTAAGAGTTTCGGAGTTAACAGTAGTTGTAGTACCTTGAACTTCGATATTTCCAGTAAACACAACTTTACCTACTTGGGCACCAGTATCAAGAGTGACTGTGTTACCCGAAGGTACTTTTACAGTATAATTTCCACTGTTTACATTTAAAATCTTTGACATAATGTTTCCTAAAAACGGGGGATTTCTCCCCCTTATATTAGATTGCTGTTAATACAATGTAATCGTTTGTACTATCGTTTTCTAATACCCAAGTATATCTGTTGCCTGAAAAGTCAGTTGCAACACGCTTTGTGATTTTTGCAATGTTAATTTCAGTGCCAGATGGTGTAGTTCCTGCTGGATAACCAAACAGTCTCATTTCTCCAGCGGCATTAGGTGTTGAATTCTGAAGTACACATGTAGTTGTACTTGTTGAATCTTTTAGGTTAGTTGTGTCTAAGTTAGCTTCCTGTGCTACAACAAAAGTTTTTGCTCCGCGTTGCTTTACAATGCCGCCATCTGTTCTTAATTGTGTGTCGTAAAATTCTACTCTTACACCAGTGTTGCTTGTTGCTTCACCAATTACGTTAACACCATTTATATCTTTTGCTAATGGTCTACCCATGATTATTTCTCCTTTGTTTAATCATTGCCGTTCTAGGGTCTACGCGGTGGATTTCCGCATAAGTCCTACTCTAAGGTAGGCTCCTATATGACAATAGTATTTATCATTATTACCAATCAAAAAAATAGGCCCCGAAGGGCCTATTTTACATTTAACATCAAACAGTTATTAGCTGAATGATACGTTTCCGTTAGTAATACCAACAAGACCTAAGTAGTCTGCTGCATTACCTAGTGAAGATGCTACGTTAGATAGCTCAACATAACCATAACGTGTCATAAATGATACGACTGGCTCAAATGTTGATGGATCTAGTACAACACCACTGCTCATCAATGGAATATAAGGAGCATAGAACGCAGGTGCGTCTGATTCGCTTGAACCCTTATAACCAACTAGAACGCCTGTGCTGTCAGCTGCATATGCATCAACGTATACTTTCATTGCATTGTTCAAAGTACCAACCATCTTAGTGTTAGTTGGAGCTTCAAAAGTGCCTTCAGTTGTACGTGCAAATGCTGAAGTTGTCGCAGACTGTAGGATTGTTAACGCAAATGGTGAAACCACCGCGTAGTTACCTGCACCACGACGTGTTCTAGCTGCAATGTTGTTTGCAACTTTGTTGATTTGAACAGCTAACGCCGCATGCTCGTCACCAACAAATGTAGCTGTACCAGAAACTGCTGCTTGATCATATGTTTCTTGATTTCCACCAGCTAGGCTGCGTAGAGATGATAGAATCTCTTGATCAATTTCAGCGGTAATTTCTTGTGCTAATGCTGCCATGATCTCAGCTTCGATGTCAATGCCCTGTTGAGCTTGTGCATCTTGAGCCGCTTCAAAAGTCCAGCGAGCTGATAGCTTTCTGGTTTTTGCTTCGACTGTTTGCTTTAAGATCTGGATGCTTAGACGCTTACCAGCTGTACCTTCAAGTGATGCTGTTGCATCAGCTTTGTCAGTAGAGCCACCGCCTGAATAACCAGCACCAATTTTAAATGGCGATAGTGCTTCTTCACCTGCAGTTACATCATCAAATGAATCTGCATAGCGTACTCTTAATGTGTGGATTTGACCCACTGGACCTGTCATTGGCTGAACACCAACCAACTCGTTTGCAATAACGGTCGGCATAACACGTCTAATTACCGGAAGGATAACACGATTTAATGTAGCAACATTACCTGCACTAGATGCACCTGCTGTTGCAGTCTCTGCTAAATACTTCTTTGTATTTTCTAGAGTAACACCCATTACTGATTTCTTATTGCCTTCAAGGCCTTCAAGAAGTGCAGTTTTTGTATCCTGCCAGCGACTCTCTAATAGTTCTGACATTGTTTTCTCCTTATTTCAATCCTGCAAGTCTTCTTAAATCTACTACGTTGTCCGATGTAGATTTGCTTGCATCTATGTCAATGTTTTCTTTGTTGCCTGTAATTGTTGTGCCTTCGGTCAGTGTTGCCTTGGTTTCCTTCACTGGTGTGTTTCCTGCTACTACGCTAGGAATATACTTTTCAAACTGTGTTTGTAATTTGTTAGTCTGAACAGATTCCAGTAAGTCTGTCATAATGTCTCTTTGGTTCTTGTTTAGAGGACCAAGTAGTTCATTCATTACTTTACTTCTCGTAGCAGAATCTTGAACACGTTTGATTTCAGCATCTTTGCTTTCTACCAATGTTGACTTTTCATCTGCTAGTGTTTTAGCTTCAGCTAATTGCTTATCTTTTAGCTCAACTACTTTTAGTAATTTTGCAGTTTCAGATTTTTCATTAAGATAGCTGTTTTGATATTCGTTTGCAAATGCTTCAAACATTTTGCGTCCAAAATCATTACGTCTTGCTGACTCAATATCTTCTTTTAGTTGAGTAATTTCTTTATTAAGACCTTTCTCAACAGTTTCTGAAACTAGTTGTGTTGCGCCGGAGATAAACTTTTGTCTAACTGTAGCTAGATGTGTTTTAGCTTCGCGTACTAGGCGTACTTTTGTTTCAGCTAAATCTTTCTTATCTTCATAAAACTCTGCAATCTCTTTAGACAAAGAGTCAACAACAAATTCTTCTAACTTTCCAAATTTGTCAGCCATAAGTTTCTGATCTTCGTGTAGTTCGCCAATTTCTTTCGATAACTGATCTACAACAAAGTTTTTCATTAGGTCTGCATTTTCATGCATTGCAATTGTATACTTTGCTCTAGCTTCAGCTAATTGTTGACGATCTTCTGAAAACTCAGTAATTTCTTCCGCGAGTCTTTCTTCAAGCATTTTATCAATGGCTTCTACCATTGTAGCTTTATCATGCTCATACTTTTGAGCAAATTCTTCGCGAAGTTGTGCTGTGGCTTGCATTTTGTTCTCATGAACTCTTGCATTCCATGCTTCTTCGATCTCTGTCTTGATGTCTTCTGAAATTGCGTTATTTTCAAAGAGTGCTTTCAGTGCATCTAACATTTCTTTCTCCTAATTATCGGAGACCGTTGATAATGTTAACCAACGATTCCTTCAAGTATTTCTGAGCCTTTTCATCGCCATTTAATTCGCGAGCCAATTCATATGCCTTATACCCACCACGAGTATTCATTAAGTGCTCATAGATAGGCGTTGGATACGCCCCCGGAGCACTTGGTTGGGCAACGGCATCAACAGTAATAATTTCAAACTCGCTGACTTCGCCGCTTCCGTCTTCTTTAACATTTCCTGAACCCCTAGATGAGACTCCTAGTTTAACACCATTTTGTATCATAGTGCTAACTAGGTTTCCCATTGGAGTTGGAATTATTTTTAGTTTTCCATAACCATTTGGTCCGTCCATCCACATACTTGTAATCATGTGAGAAACGCGATCAAGGTTAATATTAAGTCCGTCTGGATGATCAACTTCACCTAACACACTATATCCGCCTTGAATTTGATCGTTGAGCGTGTTGACAGCCCTACTGATCTCACCTACGGGATATACACGTTGGTTAGCGTTTCTTACACCACCTTGAATGCAGATACCTTTTAGATACAGGTCCTTACCACCTGCATCATTTTCAGTAGTCTCTACGACCATTTCGGCTTGGTCAAATGATAGTGTTTCGGTTAAGTTTAGCATCAAACTTCCTTAAGAACCAATTACTGAACCAGTATCAGCTCCACTTTCGCCTGGGCCCTTTTTCTCAGCGCCGTGGCCTTTAGCGTTTGACTTAAATGTGCTACCTGCTTTACCGCCTGGTACATTCTCTTGGTTTAGATTCATGTCCTTTGCAGCTGCAGCTTTACCGCCTTTTTCTTCGCCACCTTGATTTAGGTTGCTAGCAGTTCCGCCCATGTTGTTAGCACTTGATACAGGAGATGTTGATTTTTCCGAAGTGTTTTTCGGCTCTTTAACTGTTTCAACATATTCTCTCATTTGCTCTGCTTGTGATTTTTTACCTTCATAAGCAAAAGTGTCGTTTTCTACGCTAAGTTCGGAATCGTCAAATGACTCTTCCTTTGCATCTTCATCACCTTCTGGCTCCATGTCTGACATATCGCCATCGTCGTCGTTGGCATCCATGTTATCCATGTCGCCGTCGTCGCCGTCCATCATTCTTTCGAATTCTTTTTTAAGGTCATCAAGTGCATCTTCTAGGTCAACAACGCGATCTTCAATTTCTTCTTCACCGTCATTGTCCATATCTGTCATGTCATCATCTTCTGGATCTTTGATGTCGTTTTCTAGGTCATCGGTTTGATCCATAGGTTCTTCAGATGTAAACATATCAAAATCTTCTTCAACTTCTTCTTCAGTTGACTCGTCAAATTCTTCGTCAGTTGTTTCGTCTAAATCTTCGTCAGTTGTTTCGTCTAAATCTTCTTCAGCTGATTCGTCAACTTCTAACTCTTCTATATCCGACTCGAGCATGTTCTCGTAAATCGAACGTGACTTTTCAATTACAAATTCATGAAATAACTGATCTGCTCCTTCGCGATCGTTATTGACTAATTTTTCGAGCATTTGCTCTAATTTATTATCTGCCATTGTTTTCTCCTATAAATGTTATTCGTAAGGCTGTCTAATATTATTTACAGTTTGATTAAAAAATAGGTGCTAAACGGTGTCAAAACGACTCGTTTTAAAATTAAACTGTTTAAAAATCATAATATCTTTTAAATTCGCTTAAAGTTATATGTGACAAATTAGTGCATTTCTTTAAATGTTTAGGAATAAAATCATCATTATCTTCTACAACTCTAATATATTTTATATTTTTATGAGTGTCACATGTTGAAGTAGTTTGTCTTTCCCAGTTACCAAAATAGGTTGCTGGCTCGCCTTTTTTCTTGTAATTGTGTGTCCCTGCATACAAGTTATTTACTTTTGATTTATTCCCGTGTTCGTCTGCTAACCCATGAAAATCAAAACCAAGAATGTAAATTGTATCATGCTTATGAGTGCTTGCTAGCCATAATGCTGTTGGTCCACTACTCCAGCCTTTGCTAGGTTGAAAAAAGTTAAAACCTTGCATTCCATTATATTGTTTGTTAGGATTAGTCCAGACTTCGTGTTCCATCTGCCATTTAGATTGATTGATTTCTAGAATCATTTTTACATCTACGGCTACTAGATAATCAGGATCAAAATGTCTGTAAAGTGCATTACATCCATATATTTTTCCGTAATTTTTTAAATGATATAAATCAATACTTTTACGACTTTCGCCGTTTCCGAGTACGAACGCTACTGTCATTTACAATCTCTATGCTTCGATTTGTGCTTGTGCTTGTATTCCGTACATTTGACGAACAAAGACTAGTTCTTTTTCTTTTTCTTCGTTGTGTAGTTCTGATGCTTTACGTGCTTTATTAATTTGACTTAGTGTGAGTCTAGTTTTTCTAGTGTCGTCACGTTGTACAATGCTTTCGTCATCTGTAGCATCGTAAGACTTGTCCTCTATAGGATCAAGTGTTTCTTTATCAAAATAAAATAATTCTCGTAGTATCATATTATTATTTATGCCTATTCAGGTGCTTCGTCGGGTACTTCAGTTACTGCATCATCTCCGCCAGCGTCGCCCGGTTCTACTGTAGGTGCTTCGTCATCCGGAGCAACATCAACACCGCTATCTAAATCAGCACTGATACCTGCTCCGCTAATACCGGCTCCTCGCATTTCTGCGCTTGCATCAGTAGGAGAAGTAACTAAGTTTTCATCGTTTTCTTCTCTCCACATTCTTTCGTTTTCTGCAAGTTCTGCTTCTGACAATCCTAAGAATCGTTTCATTGCATATCTATTAGACATAAACGGAATTGCTTGTATCTGTGTGAAAGTACCTATTCTTTGATTATCTAGCTCGCTTTGTCTATAACTGGCAAAATTCTGCGGTGGCTGAAAAAGTAAATCAAACATTGCTACATCAATGTTTACTCCTTTTTCTATTAGATATTTTTTAAATTCTTGATTAAAAATTTCTGCAACTAAATTTTGAAGCCTTTCGCAATACTTGTTAAAACGTAATTCTTGAATATATGCTGTTCCAACACGACCGTCATTAAATTGACCTGCTCCTTCGTCTTGTGCAGCACTAGGTAAGTAAGAACTAGGAATACGTAGTCCGCGAATAAGTTTATTAGTAAAATATTTTAAATCGTCAATTTCGCCTAAGTTTGTGCCGCCTGGTAAAGTTTCAACTTTAGAACCTCTGCCTTCTGCTGTTTGGGGGAAGAAGTAGTCTTCGTTGATTGACAGAGGATTATATGAACTGTCTATGACGTTAGTGCCTCCTCCTGTCTTGGATGGGATCCGTCTTTGATGAATTTCCGTTTTTACACGCTCCACAAACTGCATAGCAAGGTGTGAAGGCATGTTGCCCACATCAACGTAGAATACTCTTCTTTCTGGAGCTCTTTGTGTTCTATATATAATAATAGCATCTTCGAGTAATTCTTTTTGCTTGTATACTTTAAAAATACTTTCTAATAAACTGTTACCGAAAGGTGCATTGTTATCTAGACCTTCACTTAAACTTAAATGCACAATATGTTCTGCATTAACAGCAAGTTCTTTAGTCTTATCGTGTCCGCCAAATCTTGATCCAGATTGTTGAGATGCATTTCCAACCATGCCTCGAACACCGCCTGTTAAGTATCCGTCGCCGCCTCCAGTTACATTACCATTAGTTGTATAAGGAGTAGTAGCAACCTTGTCTACAAAATTAAAGTTGATATCTTTAACAACATATTGTTCAGGCCTTTTGCCTTCGCTTTCATTTACAATAATACTTGAAACTTTTGCAGGGTCAATATGATACCATACCTTAGTTTCTGGATCGCGAATAAAAAATGCATCTCCATATTTGAATACATTTCGAACAATTCTAAACATTCTTGTACCAAAATCATTCATTTTGTGCCATTGCTGTAGGTACTGTTCTAAGATCTTAACTTCTGTATTAGTGGCACTTTGTTTAAAGTCTAAGCTAAAACTAGTTTTATTTACTGGATTTTGCTGTGTACAAAACTCAGCAAGTATATCTAAGGCAGCATTTACCTCAGAGTCCATATCCATAACATTATACTGACCGTAACGTTCAACTCTGTTTGGCGCACCTACATAGACATCAGGCAAGAAACTACTGTAGTTTGAACGTGCTGGTCCAGGTTGAGATCCAGTACTAGACAAAGGACTTTTTATTCCTGCATCTACGTCAACTGGTGTAAAATATCTTTTCCAACTCATTTATTTTCCTAGCTCATTAAATTGCCGTCTAAATTTTTAATATATCTATTAGCCGTTCTTTGCAAGTCTCTAACTTCTTGCATCGTAGTATTTAACTGTTGTAGTAAGTATTCAGGAGAAGTAACGGAATCATTTTTTGCCAGTGATGATGTTGTCGTTACACTAGTATCCATTGGTGTTGTAGGTGATTCAGCTTCAGGAGCAGCAGCAACAGCATCCTGTGCCCGAGGTGCTGAATTAGATGAAGTGCTATCCATAGACCAATCAAGACCTTTTCCTCCCATCCATTTTGGCAGATAATCTGAAAAATCTGGCATTTGTATATTGAAATCAAATAGCCCGTTCCAAATACTGCCAAACCAAGATTTAATTGAATCCCAAGCATCGCTTGCTAATTGTGCAGCACCGGGACCATACTCCTCCAAAGCATCCATGAAGTAAGATTTTATGTTTTCCCAACCAAATGTAGCAACAATTCCTGCAACGATTGTTCCGCCAATTAACCCTATAGGTCCTAAAACTATTGCCGCTAGTCCAGCAGTGATTCCAGCAAGTACATCTGCGCTAGATAATCCGTTCCACCACTCTGTGACCCAAAGCATGGCTTTTTCCTTAAATTTAGCCCAAAGTTCAGCTCTTCCTTCTGCTGTGAATAATTTATCAAACCATTCTGTTATTTGAGGCTTGTACTCTCGCCACATTTCTACTAGGCCATTAAAAACTTCTTTAGCCATATCGAGGCCATCAGTCTTTAACCATTCCCATGTGTCTGTTAGTGTAGGAAGAATATTAGATTTAAAATAATCTGAAACTTTTGTATACATTTCTCTAGACGATTCTAAATCTGGAATTAAAGTAGTAAATCCGTTTTTAAGATCCTGGAATATTTGACTGTCAAGCAACTCAGTTTGAAACATACCTCTAAGATCATTAATTGTTTCTGCTAGTGTTGTCATTGCTGCTGTGGCAGGATCTCGAGCTGCTTGTTCTTCTGCAATTGCTCCTGCGGTAGTTTCTCGTAACTTTCCTAATTCTCCAGTTAACGATACATATTCTCCTACGCTAGTACCAGCTGCAACACTTGCTTGAACACCTGCTTGTCCAAGAGAGTTTGCAAAATCCATACCACTATCACGAACACCTACCATGAAATTATTCATTTCTTCAGCACTCATGTTTCTAATGTTTTGTGCTTGTTCTCTAAACACCTGATTATTAGACATCAGTTGTTGGGTTAGAGGATCGTTAGCAACTCCGTCTGCCATATCTAGCAATGCTTCTTCTAATTTAGGAGATACAGCAGCTGCTTGAGATAATCTTAGACCAAATTCTTCGCCTTGCTCAGCAAGAACCATTTGTCTACGAATGTCTAAGTTCTTTTGTTTTATTTCTTCTTCTAATTGTTTTCTTGACTTTCCTGTTAACTTTGATATGCTATCAAGCTCTTTTGAGTATGCTTGAGCACCTGTTACAAGATCTTGATCGCTCATATAACGACGGCGTCCGCTGACTACCATCATTTCATTATAACTAACTAAATTTTCGTTGAGCTCTTGTGTAGTAAAGCCCATGGCCATTAAATCTTTACCAGCTGTACTCTGTCTAAATTCTTTAGATAGCGAAGCAAAACGTTTAGCACCGTCGCCGACACTGTTACCAAAAAGACGAATACTATCACTTTGCTGTGATAATAATTCAACAAAATCTTGTTGCGGAATTGCAGCATTTCCTGCAATCCTTGTAAGTTCAAACATGTTATTAGAAAAACTAGCACCTGTTTGACTTAACTGTCTAAATTGGTCAACTTGTGTATCTAATAATCCTGACAGTGTTGTTAATCCCGGTATAGGAAGATATTTTGCAAAGTCAGTTAATGTATTTCCGCCAGCAAGTAGTTCTACACCAAGTCCTGTTACAGCACCAACAGTTGCGCCAATTGCAGAGGATAATGTGTTTAACAGTCCACTAGTTACATTTACAAGAGCATTACCAAACCCTTTGACTTCTTTAGTTGTATTTTTAGAAACTTTTCCAAGTAACCCAACATTTTTTACTGGGCCGCTATTATTATCTCCGCTAGGAGGTGTTGGTCCACTGCCTGTTGTACCTGTCAGAACTTTGACTAATTCTTTGAGAGTAGCTTCACTTGCTGCATTTTCTGCAAAAACTTCTCCTACTCCAGGGATATCAATTTTGACATTAGCCATTAATTAAACACTCACTTAATATGAAGCTATAAATATGCTATAGCTATTAATACTATTTAGCAGGAGATATAAACATGGTAGATAATAACATCCCGCCGTCAATGGGACAAACTGGAGTTCCGCTAGGACAAGTACAAGCAAATCCATTAGCAAAGCATTTAAGACAACCTAAAATTTATATTAAATTTCCTAGCGAAGGAAAATATTGGGCTAATGGATCTTTAGAAACTACAGAAACTGGCGAGTATCCTGTATATGCTATGACAGCTAAAGATGAAATTACATTTAAAACTCCTGATGCACTGCTTAACGGGCAAGCTACTGTTGATGTGATACAAAGTTGTATTCCAAATATTAAAGACGGATGGTCAATTCCATCTATTGACATGGATGCTATTTTAATTGCAATTAGAATGGCTAGCTTTGGTGACACTATTGATATGACTGTCAACGTGCCAAATACATCTATTCAAAAAGAATTTAAATTTAATCTCCAGCAACTATACGATCAGTATATTAGCACTGTATTCGATGACGTTTTTAAAATTGACGGGTTTACCGTACAAATACAGCCAGTTACCTACCGTACTATGACACAGCAAAGTATTAAAGCATTTGAAGAACAACGAGTTTTTTCAATTATTAATGACGATAATATTGACGATGCAACTAAGGTTGCTAAATTTCAAGAAAGTTTCAGGAAACTAACTGAAATTAATATTAATACTATCATTGAAAGTGTAGTAGCTATTCAACCCGATGGTGAAGATCCTGTAACTAATAAAAAACATCTAACAGAATTTTTACAAGGGGCAGAAGCAAGGGTATACAATCAAATCAAAGATCATATCGAAGCACAAAAAGACAAATTTACACAAAAACCTGTGCAAGTTGCTTCTGAAGATGAAGAAGTTGAAGCAGGTGCTCCAAAAGTATACGATGTGCCTATTCAGTTTGATCAAAGCAATTTTTTCGGCTAAGGATCTTAACGTGGAACCTCGACAAAATCCTAGACGAGGTTAAGGTCCTTGAAGGAGAGGTTAAACAAATCAAATCTGAATTGATGAGAATTTGTTGGTGGATGAGAGGATCTATTACACTCAGCGAAGTCTACTATCTAACTATAGAAGACAGACAACTAATTAACGATTTAATTAAAGAAAATTTAGATACAGCTAAGAAAAGCGGACAACCTTTTTGGTAAACTCTTACTTAGAAACTTTAAGTCCAGCACGTTGTATAACGTCTTTAGCTTTGTTTATTTCTCGCTCACTCGGCATCTTAACATTTCCCTTAGGTGCAGGCGTTGCAGCATCTTTATCAGATGTTGGTGCGTCACCATAAGAACTTTTTCCTATGCGTGATCCTAGTTGCTTTTGGAATCCTTGCTGAACAAAACGTTTTATTACTTTTTTAACTTGATCATTATCTAATTTTAAATCTACTTCATTTATCATTGCTTCATTATACATGCTTTGTAGATCTAATTCGCCTTGACCTGATTTAGGAGTTAGCTTAGTTGGCTCTGGCTTTAATTTATCTTTAACAGTCTTTGCTGCACTTGCTACTTTTTTAGCACCTGTTTTAGCAGCATCCCCGGCTTTTTTTGCTGCTCCAGCTACCTTCTTAGCACCTTTAGCAATCTGTCTACCCATACTAGGATCTTGATTAATGTAAGAAAGTACAGCCTTAGGACTAGAAACAAATCCCTTACCAGCTAAAAAATTAGCAAGTCCTTTAGCTGTCATACCTTGATTTTTTGGATCTTGCTTTGCTACTGCATAAAAGTCTTTGAATAAACTTTTTACTTCTTGATCAATTTCGACATCCAACTGAGCTGCTTTACCCATTGCCGTATTTTTTCCAAGTGTTCTTTTTAGAAATCTAACAGGACCTTCATCAACTTGTTTTGATTCAGTTAAAATATCATAAACTTTCATTATTCTTATAACTCCTAATATAGTGTATTTATATGTTTGTTATGAATATCTACTTCGTAGATATTAGTTTTCGCTATCGCTCAAACTATTTACTTCGTAATTAGATTATAAGAAGCATTATGACGAATGTCATAATGTTTAAGTTTCATGTAGATCGTTTCAGTCAGACGGAACCTGTTACGGTCCCATCTAATCTCAAAATTGTGCTTCATGTGAGTCATGCTTGCAGCCGAGACATTGGAAGTAGGTGTTTGTTATACTGCTACACAATGGGCTCTGACCTTTCCCAACCTACGTCGACATCGTGTACTATATAGAGTGCATAAAACGCCTTTATGCTTTCTTTATAGTACATTACCTCTCGCTTCGTTCCTATTGCTAAAGAGTTTTTATGTGTAATGTGCAGTTTTTCGACAGCCAACAGTCTATCTATACCAACTAGTGAGCCCAATTTGTTTGATGGCTTCCTACCTCTGGGTAGTCAATCAGTATGTTACGTGTGCTTCTATACGAGAGCTTTTTCCACAGCGGTATTGCATTCTGGCCCGCCAACCTTATGTGTTGGGTTATTTTGCCTTACAGTTTGCCTTTAAGGAATCTTCCTTTGGTCCTGCCTGCTTTTTTATCTGTGTTGCTGCCTTGAGTAGGTGTTATACCAGTTCGCTTAGTTGTCCAAGAATCAATTTGTTTTTCAGTAAGGCTTAAATTTGTATCTTTGCCTTTGTAGTTTTTAGTTTTTTCTCTAAGAACATCGCCATTAATTTTCCATTGTTCACGCTGTGCTTGTCTACTGCGTTCAAGCTTTTCAAGTCTTTCCTGATATTTCTTTTTGCTTGACATGATGTTCCAATAATGCTTGTCTTAGTTTTTCTGAACCGCCTACTCTAACATTAATAATGCCGTTGTAGTACTCGTCTGTTTCAAGAACACGACGATCAAATTGTTCCTTAGCCTCTATGTAGCTCATTTCTGCTCTGCTTTTACACAGATATAATATTTCTCTTGTGAAGTTTTCCGGGCCTAGTGCAGTGACGTCAGCGTTGAGTCTATCAGATGATCCCCAATAGTCTTTCCAGTCTGACTCTTTGAATCCACGTCTTTTATTTTTTTTGCCTTTAAGTGGTGGTTTAGTGGTTTTGAACTTGGCTAGTTTTTTGCCTATGTATTTTTGTCCGGTTTTTATGTTAGTGATAAGATAAACAAATCCTTCGTATTCGTCTGGAATTGATTCGACCTCTTTACCTTTGTAAGTCCACTGCATGAACTTACTTACCGGTGCCTAATTTATTATTTGCCTTTTCTGGTTACACGTTCTGTATTGTGTTTGACATGTATTTCGTCCATGCGCTGTTTTGCCAGAATTCGTATTTCTCGCAACCACCTACGGCTTTCTTTATGTGTTCTCACACTATTTCTTGCTTCAAACTTCTCGTTTGCTTTAAAGTAAGCCATATATGCTTTAGTTAATTTGTCATGAGTATCGTCATTCATTATATATTTCTACATCGTTTTCGTAACTAGTAAAGCCGTTTTCTTTAATAACTTTCATAACGTGATTAACTCTACCTATTAACTCGTCCTTGTGACTAATTAAAAATACATTTTTTTCACGCTCACGGCCCATCTTTTTAATTACACTAAGTGCATTCTCAACACCGTTAGTGTCAAGTCCGTTGTCTACTAATTCATCAATAAACAATAGGTTAATATTTTGATATAAACTTTCCCAAACGTCACGGAATGCAAAGCTCATACCTAAGATAAGTCTGTTGCGTTCACCTCTTGACAAGTTATCAAAGTCTAGATCTTGACCTAGTTGTGTAATTTCAACATTTAGATCATTTTGGAATACAACTTGATGCGGAAGTCCTAGTTTGTCAAGATAATATGTAAGCCTGTTGTTTAGGTATGCAAGATTTTGATCAATAATCTTCTTACGAATAAAACTGTCTTTGTTTGTTAGTAGTTTTAGCAAGAATTCTTGATGTTCTTTTACTTCTGTTAAGTCATTTACAGCAGACCAGTCTATTTCTTGTATTGCTTCTCGATTCAACTCATCAATTTGAGATTGATACGGATCATCTTCTTGTTGTTTACTTAATAATGCTGCCTGCAAATTATCTACATTGTTTCTATGTTCATATGCTTCTTTTAGTGTTTCATAGAATGTGTTAGGCTTTGAAATATTATCACCTAAGTCAGTTAATCCTTTTAGAACTTCTGAAAGTTTTGTGTTTACTTCTGATTGATATGCAATGGCATCTTCTAATTCTTTTGCTTTTTCTGCTAAAATTTCTTGCTTTTTGTCTTCATGTAAATTTTGACCACAAGTATAACATGTTGCATCCTCAAGATTTAATACGTCTTTTTCAATCTTTTTAACACGCTTATCAGCTTGTAGTAGAGCACTTTCTAGTGTGCTTTTTTCTTTGTTTAAGACCGATATTGCATTGTTTAGTTCACTCCAATTTTGTAATTTTTCGTGTGACTCTAATTCTACATCAACATCTAAGTGTTCTAGTTCTTCAATTGCATTTTCTAAATTTTTAATATCTTGCGACTTTTTAGCAACCCAAGTTCGTTTCGTACGATCTAAATTATCAATTGTCGACTGAATTTTTTCATTTGCTGCCTGAATTGCTGTAATTTTAGCTGTTTCTTCTTGAATTGCATCTTTAGATGAACGAATCTGTTCTTTGAGAACTTCTGCTTTCTCACTAAGAATGGTAATACCCAATAACTGTTCAATAATAGCACGTTGATCATTTTGACGCATACTTAAAAACGGTTCTGTATAGGTATTAAGTGCAACAATGTGTTTAAACATATCATGCGTCATGCCTAACAATTCATTGATTTCTTCTTGAGTTTTACGACTGTCGCCCTGACTCTCATCGATCATTTCTTGTTCTTGATCGTTAATAAAAAATTTCAATACATTAGGAGAACGACCTCGTTCAATCCTATAGTCTAATCCATCTTTTTCAAAATGTAATGTAACTAACATTCCTTTTGAATTAGTTTTGTTAATAAGATTGTTACGTTTAATATTAGTTAATGCTTGCCCGTACATAGCGTAACTGAGTGCATTAATAATTGTAGTCTTACCAGTACCGTTGCGTGACCCGCTGTCATCGCCGCCTTGGTCTAAGTTTTCACCTAACACAAGAGTAAGTTGTTCTTTATTGAAATCTACAGCCTGAGTCTGATTGCCCACGCTCATAAAATTCTTGACTGTTAAATCCTTAATACGTATCATAGTTCGTTATAAATGTCCAATAGCATTTTTTTGTTAAAATTATCCGAGTCAATTGCTGAAATTTCCTTAGACACAATTTGATCTACACTTTCAAATTGTTGAATATCAATGTCAGTAGAAATTTCTTCAATTTGTTTTTGAGGAATAAGTGTAATTTCTCTACAATTATGTTGATTAATAAACGTTTCTTTAATAAATTGTGCTTCTTCGTAACTAATTGGTAAATCTAAAGTAACTCGAAGATACATTTTTGACTTAATAATTGTATCTGCTTGATCAATTAACTCACTTAGCTTAACAGTTCGATACTTAGGGCAATCTGGCCAATTAATAAATTGGGGTTCCTTGTTGTTTTCACGATCAAGAATCATCATCCCACGCTCGTCATCCCACGCATCAGCATAGTTGTGCGGAAACGCATTGCCAATATAGTGAATCGCACCTTGTACTTGACGTTTGTGGAAGTGTCCTGAGAACACATACTCTTGATGCTTAAAATGCTCTGGCTTTAGATCACCGTGATCGGGCATCTTAACCAATGCGTTCATATAAAAGCTAGGAAGTTCAAAGTGGCCAAACATATATTTGGCTTTGATCTTTTCAATTTTTTTCCATTCGTCGCCTACTAGCCAAGGAACCAAACAAACATCTTCTACTTCTGTAATCTCGTTTACAACAGTTACACCTGGAATGTGTTTCCCAAACTCAACTGAATGGATATCTCGTTTGTCTTTGTAGTACAAATCGTGGTTGCCAGGAAAGTAAAAAAATTGTTCAAATGATTGTCCTAACTTTTCTAAACTACGTAGAGTTGCATCCATAGTTGTAATGTTTAGACTGTTACGATTATGATGCCAGTCCCCGCAGAAAATGCCAGTTTCACACCCGGCAGCTTGTGCTTGCTCTATGTACCAATCTACAAATTCTTCACAATCTTGATTGTGGATTTTTGAATTACTTTTTAATCCAAAATGTATGTCTGTAAAGACAGCAGCTTTTTTAAACAAGTATTAATCCTCTTTTCTCATTTAGTATAACTAGTTTTTGTGTGTAAGTCAAGAATTTTTTTTGGTCTGTTGATCGTTACGCTCAACTTCTCTTTCCCACTGACCCTGTTGTTGTCTAGTAAAGCTAGGTGTTAAGTCGTTCATTTCAAGAATATCGTCTCGAATGTTTTGATTACGTTTTTCAATGTTAATGACACGTACAAAACTATTTGTAACTGCGGCTGTATAGTATGCAAACGGATTTTGTGACTTAGATTCGTCAAACTGTAAGCCAATTTGTGCTAATTGTAGTATAGCTTGTCCACGCATTTCATCATTGTAAGTGTAACCACGTACATTGCCTCTAGTAGCATATCGATCGCATAACTTCATCCACATTGTAGCAAGTTTGTCGGTTGACTTTCCGTGATTCAAACTAAAGTAACCGTTCGACATACCACCCTTCCAGTGACTTTTTCCTACACACTCTAGCTCGTCACTTTCAGTGTTAAATTTATAGTGTTGAAACGGAGGAAAATTTAATTTTACTCTCGTATCAGCAACAGTCTTAGGATTTTTCTTGCGTCCTGGCTCTTCTGGAATGTGATCAAACGTCATAATTCGAAAGATAAGTTCGTCTTTCGAAATCTTTTTGTAATCAACTTCGTACTCGGCAAGTTTTACTTTCAGACCTTCGGCTTTTGCAGCTTCAAACCGTTGTTGTTGTAGCCTTTTAGCTTTGTTACGTTTTGCTTCTGCAATAGTTCTAACGTTAATTTTTTCAACATCTGGTAAAATAATATCGTACTGATGATACTCTTTATCGATATAACTACAAAACGTATTTTTTGATCTGTGTATTTCTTTTAATATATCTTTATTATTAAGATAGTTAACTCTTTTAGTCATGATTTCTCCAGGTTATATCCATATTATAAACTATGCACATAACTTTGTCAACTAAATAATGTATAGGAGACAACATAGCTATGGCAAAAAATTGGAACAATGGTCGCATTGTAGCAGACAAAGTTGTACGAGCAACAGGTGCAGCTGGACAAAGTATAGCCGCAGGCGGCATTCCTGATATAGCGTCCAACATTCCAAAAAATGTAAAAGACATTGGACAGAAAGTGTTCAGTGGAATAGAAGGAGCATCTGGAAATTTTATGAGCGCACTTCGCGGAAAAAATTTACCAGGGCAAATAACTTCCGGTCCAACAGCAACAGCTTCTTTTTCTTCAGCAAATGTAGAAGAAAAAGACTGGCGTGTTTCGTTAAGTTTGCCAGCGGGTGTTGTTGCATATAATGAATCTGAACTTTTAGAACCTCTTAAGAGTACAGGCAATCGAATGGTTTTCCCCTTCACTCCAACAATCATTATTCAGCATAGTGCAAATTATAATTCTTCTGCACCGATACATAATAATTATCCTTTTTTCTCTTATCAAAACTCACAAGTGAACGAATTAGTTATTACAGGACAATTTTTTGTACAAAACTCGTTAGAAGCAAAATATTGGACATCGTGCTTACATTATTTAAGATCAGTAACTAAAATGGATTTTGGCGAAGGCAGTAATCCAGGTGCTCCGCCGCCTATTGTAAAACTAAATGGTTACGGAGACTATGTGTTTAATAATGTTCCTGTAATAATTACAACATTTACTGTAGATATGCCTAACGAAGTAGATTATATTGCAACCGGAATAAATTCAGAAACTGGTAATCCTGCAGACAGTAGAAACATAAGCTGGGCTCCTGCAGAATCGCAATTTAGTGTTAGCGTCCAGCCAATTTATAGCAGAAGTAAACAAACAGTATTCAACTACGATAACTTTATTAAAGGCAATGATATCGGCCAAGGATATATTTAATGGCAAACGGACCCTACGATAAAACTAAACTTGATAGTAATGGATCACTAGGATATTTTAGAATACGTCCAGTACCAGCATACACTGATGACCCATTATATACTGTAGAACCTCAATACACCCATAGACCAGATCTTTTAGCATATGACCTATATGGCGATCAAAGTCTTTGGTGGGTATTTGCACAAAGAAATTTAAATGTAATTGAAGATCCAATATATGATTTAGTTCCAGGAAAACAAATTTATCTTCCCAATGCCGAACGAATCAAACAAGATTTAGGAGAATAACTGTGCCATATGTTTTTCCGTTAGGCACTGCATTAAAAAAAGATCCAGTAACTGGCAAGTTGTTAGGAGGAAAATATATACCTCCTAGTGACGAGGATGAAACATCTGAAGTTGAAGGCGATCCTGAAGCTGCAAAAGCTGTATTAAATGGATTAGGACTGCCTTGGATGTCTACAATGATAGATCAAGCCCAAGCCGGACAAAATCCTTTAAGTTCTAATGTATCTATTCTTGCAGAAAACTCTGTTGTAGATACATTGTCTACAGCAACTATCGGATCTGCTTCGAACATTATTACCTCTGACGACGCAGGACTTATAACAGAAAGAGAAACAACGGCACTACCACTAACTAACGAATTAGAAGATTTTGCATCTGTAAATTGTATTTTTGGACTAGGATGTTTAAGTCCAGAAGAATTAAATTTTCCCGACGAAACATATCGCAAGACAGGCATACGTTCAGGACAAATTGTATTACGATCAGGTCAAACACCGCAAGGAAAACCAAGAACATTTGCTGAAAAAGAATATAACCTTGATGCAGGTTATTTTATTAACAATGTTGAAATACAGACAGTTATTGCACCAAATCCTAAAAGCAGAGCAACTAATTTTCATCAAATATCTTTTGAAGTAACTGAACCTTATAGCATGGGACAGTTGTTACAAACTATGCAAATATGTTCTAAGAATGCCGGGTATTCAAACTATTTAGAGTCGCCGTGGCTATTACAACTAGATTTTGTAGGGCAACTACAGACAGCAACTGGTAATACTGAAATACCTAATATGCTAACTAGCACTACAAAAAAACTTCCTTTAAAACTTGTTTCAGTAAATTTTAACGTAGACACTAATGGCAGTCACTATAGTTTTATTTGCAGCGCATTTAATGACGAAGCATTTTCAGATACAAATCAGTCACTACCAGTAGATATTACTCTTTCGGGTAGATCATTACAAGAAGCTGTACAGACTGGTTTTAATAGTTTGTCTAGTCACCTTAATACTCATTTGTTAAATCGAAAAAAAGAAACAAAAGAAAAGGTAGAAGTAGATGAATATATTTTTGCATTTCCGTCTGATACTTCTAGCGTAGGATTGCAGAGAGCTTTTAAAACAGCAAGTATAGAAAACACAGCAACCAGTGGTGATTTACAATTTAAAGAATTTGACGATTCTGCTATCGAATATGCATTCAAGAGTAGAGGCGGCTTTGATGATTATGTACAAGACAATAGTGATTTTGGCGCAAGGGTTATCGAACAAAAAAGAGATTATGTTGAAAATAGATTAGGGTATTCTGTAAAAAGGGGAAAACTTAGTGAAAGTATTAAAAAAGCAATTGCTTCTCCAACAGTAACACCTAACAAAATTGGTAGTTCTAAAATACTTCCGAACGATCCCCTTTCTCCAGGTAATTTAAATTTTGGATTAAGTCAATTTTCTTGGAATCCTGACAACGGACTATTAGAAAGAGGCGGAACTGTTATTAATCCAGAAGTAAGAACAATTACATTTAAGGCTGGTACTAAAATACAAAAAATCTTAGAAGAACTTGTTCTTTTGAGCGATTTTGGAAAAAAATTAACTAAAAACGGAGTTCCAGATAAAAACGGATTCGTTGATTGGTTTAGAATTGAATCAAGCGTTTATCTTATTAATGATAAAAAAGCAGAAGCAGTAATGGGTAGACTTCCTAGGATTTATTTGTACAAAGTAGTTCCGTATAAAGTACATAAAAGTCAGTTTATGATGCCAAATGATCCGCCACCGGGCTATGATAATTTAGTATCACAGGCAGTCAAAGAATACAATTATATGTACACTGGCAAAAATACAGATATCATTAACTTTGATATTAAATTTGATAATGCATTTTATGCTGCTGTTTCTACAGATAGAGGAAATCGTTCTGGAAATAACGATCCTTCCGAACAAGGAAATACAGATGTAGAGGAAGGTGTTGAAGTAACGGGCAATGCAGCAGGTTATCAAGGTGATGGATTAACATCTGCTAATGTTAATAGAAGCATTGGCACTGAAACAGCTGCTGCTATGCAAGAAGACAGCGAACTACAAATTGCCAGACAGTTTAACGAAGCAATTGTAAATTCAGACGGAGATTTAGTTAGCATTGAAATGGAAATTTTAGGCGATCCGTATTACATTGCTGATAGTGGAGTAGGTAACTATAATGCAGAAGCTACAAATTATACTAATCTTAATATCGATGGAACAATAAATCACCAATCAAGTGAAGTTGATATTTTAATTAATTTCAGAACACCTGTTGACATTGATCCCGAAACTGGTGCATATTTAATGGACGGACCAGGAATAGGTGTAAAAGATTTTAGTGGACTATATAAAGTTAATACAGTAATTAATCAGTTTAGAGATAATCTTTTTACTCAAACTTTGCAATGTGTTAGAAGAAGAAATTACCAGTTGAAAGACGCAGAAGCAGAAGTGCAAGATGCACTATACGAGCAAAAACGTAGATACGAAAAACGAGTTGAAGAAGCTAGGGAAACTGGCGATCAAGACCAAATTGATTTTGCAATTGCAGACAAAAATGCTGATGGTAAACTACAAGTTTGGGAGACTCAACAAAATCCTAATGCTACTGATTTAGCCACTGGAAAAAGAGGTAAGTCGGTGCAACCTACTACAGAAGAATCTGAAACTAATGCACCTGCTGGCAACACAACCCCTGTGCCTACAGAACAAACTACAACTCCTGCTACTACAACTCCGCCACCGTCGAGAACAGGCGGTACCGGGTCCGGAAATAACGATCCATACTATAATTACGGAGTAAGAAGAAGAAATGACCAATAATAGCAAAGACAAAAGATCTAGCGGTGCTGCCGCTATTCCAATGCCACCGGGCCCTTATATTGCCAAGGTTGTAAGTCATCTTGATCCAAGACGTACTGGTGCGTTGAAAGTAGAGCTTTTAAAAAATGCTACAGCCGGCAATGATGCAGGTTTTGAACCAGGACAACTCTTTACAGTAAGATACTGTATGCCGTTTTATGGAGTTACTGATGTTTCAAGCAACAGAGCTGATAATCAATATAGTAGTACTCAACAGAGTTATGGATTTTGGGCCGTGCCGCCTGACCCGGGCACAAAAGTACTTGTAATATTTGCAGAAAATCAATCAAATCAAGGATTTTGGATTGGATGCATACCAGACGAATATATGAATCATATGGTGCCAGGAGGATATGCGGCAGCTAAAAGTAACCGAGTTATCCAAGAAGGTTTAATTGAAGATTATAAAAACAAACCTTTACCTACTGGAGAATATAATAAAGCATCTAATACTAATAAAGGAAATGACCCTGATAAGTTTTTAAAACCTCACAATCCTTTAATGGTGCAAACATTGGCTTCACAAGGGTTATTAGACGACACTATTAGAGGGCTTACTAGTAGTAGTGCTAGAAGAGATATACCTAATACAGTATATGGATGGAACACACCAGGTCCGTTGGATAAAAGAGACGGAGCACCTAAGGGAAAATACGGAACAAAAAATGATCAAGTTGATTATTTTAGAAGTAGACTAGGCGGATCGTCATTTGTAATGGACGACGGAGATCCGACTATACTTAGGTCAGGACTAGCTTCAGATCAAGGACCGGTATACTACGATATAAGCAAAGTTCCTAGTGCTACAAATAGTTCAAATCCGACTCTATTGTTTAATGAACATGTTAGACTTAGGACAAGAACTGGTCATCAAATACTTTTACATAATACAGAAGATTTAATTTATATCGGAAATGCTAGAGGTAGTACTTGGGTAGAATTAACTTCAAACGGTAAAATAGACATCTATGCAGATGATAGTATTAGTATTAGAAGTGGCAACGATATTAATTTACATGCCGACAGAGATTTCAATTGGAGTGCCGGCAGAGATGTTAATATCAACGGCGGACGAGATATAAAAGTTACCGCATCTAATAACATGGACACTAAAGTAGGTGTTGATGCAAAACTAGATGTTGGAACCAACTATGATCAGTTTGTTGGTGCGAATCAACAAGTGTTTGTAGGTGCCGAAGGACATTTGAATGTTGCTGGAGCACATAGCATTACTAGCCAAACAACGTTAGATATACTAACAGGCGGCTCTAGGAAAGATAAACAAGCAACACTTGATGTCTCTACTACAGGCGCAAATAAATTTACAGCTGGCAACAACACTGAAATTTTGAGCGGTGGCGAACATAGAGAAACAGCACCTAATATACATATGAACACAAGCGGCAACGCTGCATCAAATGCAGAGGAAGCAGAGTCTGCTAGTATAGCAGAAGTTGCATTACCTGCACTATTTCCTCGACGAGTACCTAAAAGAGAACCTTGGCTAGAACATGAAAATTTAAATCCCTTGGCGCATACTCCGTCAGAAACACAAGCAATTACAAGTCCACCAGAGGCTGTAAGAATTGTTAATACAGTTATTAATAGTTCTAGTGATCAAGGCCAATATACTGGATTATCTGGACCTGTACAAGCCAATACATCTGGACCACAAACAGTTGTTCCAGGTGCAACAGGCCCTTCCGACGGAAATCAACCTGCGGCTCCTGTTCCTGTTAATGATATGCAAAGATTTTTCTTAAATGAACTCATTGTTAAATTGGGATTAGATCCGTCAACTTGTTTGAATAGTGCTACAGCGTCACCTACTCCAGGTAACGCAGAAGCATTAGCAATGGCAATGGCACAACCTCAAGCAGAATGCGGATTTAAACCACGTAGTGAAAATATGAATTATTCTGCATCTAGACTGAGGGCTGTTTATCCTAGCAGAGTAAAATCAGATGCGTTCGCTCAGCAATTGGTAGCAGCAGGACCTGCTGCTATCGGTAATACTTTATACGGAAATAGATACGGTAATGCTCAAGACGAAGGTTACAAATATAGAGGTAGAGGATTAATTCAATTAACATTTAAATCTAATTACGAAACATACGGAAAATTAGCAGGAGTTGATGTTGTTAATAATCCTGAAATGGCTAACGATCCTGAAGTAGCTACAAAACTAGCTGTAGCTTATATTAATAGTAAAAGTGTCACTTGGTCAAGTCCTAGTTTTTCAAGTTTAGGAGAAGAATTTCGCAAAGCTGTAGGTTATGCTAATCAAGGTGGCAAAGAAACATCTCGCAGAATAGGTATTGCTCGAGGATTCTATCAAAAAATTATTAATGGTGAATTAACACCATTATCGTCTTTAACTAAAACAGAATATCCAGGTACAGGTCAAACAACAATTATCGAAGAACCTCCAACAGGTCCGTTTTAGTATTAAAGTTTTTGCAGGCAGATAACATAAGATAAATATTAGTATGGTAGACTTATATAAAGAAATTAAAATTAGAGGTCCAAAAGTACCTAAACCTCCTGTAAAACAAAAAGCCTACAGGGGATTTAGTACTGTAAATGTTGAAAATACGTCTTTTCAGCAATACGATTTGAGTTTGATCAAACAAGATTTAATCAATCATTTTAATATTAGGCAAGGCGAAAAATTGTCTAATCCTGCATTTGGATGTATTATTTGGGATGCTTTATATGAGCCGTTAACAGAAGAATTAAAAGAAGCAATTGCTACTAACGTAACGAATATTGTAAATTATGATCCTAGAACTAGCGCAACAGAAATACAAATTACTGAATATGAACAAGGACTTCAAATCGAGTGCACAATAACTTATTTAGATTACAACATTAGCGAAAATTTGCAACTACAGTTCGACAAATCCATTGGATTATCGTGACATAATTAACTGTTACTATAACTCAATATAATAAATACTGTATAGTAAAGAGGATCGCCGATGTCATCCACAGATAGACAAAATAGACTGCTGCTAGCAGAAGATTGGAAAAAAGTATATCAAAGCTATCGAAATGCAGAGTTCCGTAGTTACGACTTTGACACTTTAAGAAGAGCAATGATTAACTACCTCCGTCAGAACTATCCGGAGGATTTTAACGATTATATTGATACATCGGAATATCTTGCACTTATTGACATGATTGCCTTCTTAGGGCAAAATATTAGTTATCGTGTTGATCTTAACTCTCGAGAAAACTTTTTAGAACTTGCTGAACGTCGAGAAAGTGTGTTAAGACTTGCTCGAATGCTGTCTTACAATCCAAAAAGAAATCAGTCAGCTAATGGATTATTAAAATTTGAAACTATTTCAACTACTGAAAGTGTTGTAGATAGCAACGGATTTAATCTTGCAGATCAAACAATTATATGGAATGATCCTAGTAACTCAAATTGGGCAGAACAATTTAGACGAGTACTAAATTCTGCACTACCTAACAACAATACTATTGGTAAGCCGGCAAAGAGTGCTTCTGTTAACAGTGTATTGACACAGCAATACAGATTAAAAAGCTCCAATACAGATGTACCAATTTTTAACTTTAACAAGTCAGTAAACGGACTACCTACACAATTTGAAATTGTATCAACTGATATTGATGTTAATCGGTCAGCCATTACTGAAGAGAATCCTGTACCAGGAAACAGTCTTGCATTTTTATATAGAGAAGATGGCAGAGGAAATGCAAGTGCTAACACTGGATATTTTGTACATTTTAGACAAGGAACATTAAATAGTTCTCAATTTAATGTTGACAATCCTAGTTCTAATCAAAGAATATCTATTGAAACAGAAAATATTAATGATTCAGATGTTTGGTTATACGCACTAAACGAATCAGGACAAGAAGATTCGCTATGGACAAAGGTTAGCTCAACTGAAGGCAACAATGCAATTTATAATAGTATTGCTAAAGGAGTTAGAAACTACTACGTTGTCCAAACAAGACAAAATGATGAAATTACTTTAGTATTTGCTGACGGCACGTTTGGTAATGTGCCTAATGGAAATTTTAGAGTTTATTATAGAACTAGTGCTAATCGTTCTTTAAGAGTCAAACCTTCAGAACTAACAAACATTACGTTTTCAGTAAATTATATTTCTGCTGCTGGCACGTCAGAAACATTAACTATAGGTGTTGAGCTAAAAGAACAAGTTACTAATGCTACTACTAGTGAAACTACTCCAAGCATTAGAAACAATGCTCCGCAAACATATTATACGCAGAACAGAATGATTACTGGCGAGGATTATAATATTATTCCTCTCACAACTAATCAAGAGATTGTTAAAGTAAAATCTGTTAATAGAACTACTAGCGGTATTAGTAGATATTTTGATTTAAAAGATGTAACTGGAAAATATTCTAGTACTAATTTGTATGGTAACGACGGTGTAATCTATAATCAATTTTACGAAAATAAACAAACATTTACATTTGCTACACAAACAGATATTGAAGGAACAATAGAAAATACAGTATTACCTATTATTCAAAATCGAGCCGTAAGCAACTTCTATTTTGCAAACTATGCAAAAATTATTGTAAGCGATCTAAATGCAACATGGACACAATCAACCAAGGGTACTAATACCAGTACAGGATTTTTGAAAAATCTAAATGACATTCCTTATGAAACAGGAACATTTACAGGCGGTTCGTTAAAATTCTTAGAACCGGACGCCTTATTAAAATTTGTTCCTCCTGCAGGATTTTATTTTATTAATGATGGAGAATTAACTTCTGACGCTACGGCTAAAGGTGCAAGCACTTACAAGTGGGTTAAAGTTATTAGCGTAAACGGCGCCGGCACAACGGTTGATAGTGTAACAGGCGAAGGTCCGATTGTGTTCAATGAAATTTTACCTGCAAACAGTGTTCTCGAAGAAGTAAAACCAAAACTCGTAAAAGACATTTCAGCAGATGTTAGAGCACAAATTATCGACCAAGTATTTGCATACAAAACATTTGGTTTGCGTTATGATCAAACACAGCGACAGTGGCGAGTAATTATTAATGAAAACTTAAATGTTAACGATGTGTTTAGTAACGGTAAAACTGGCGATGTTACAAATAACCAATTAGATGCTAGTTGGATTTTATTATTTCAAACAAATGGTGAACAGTACACAATAACTAATAGAGGGTTAAGATATGTTTTTGAAAGTGACAAAGAATTAAGTTTTTATTTCGATAACCAAAATAAAATTTATGACTCGTCAACAGGACAACTTGTAAAAGACAAAATTGGAGTTTTAAATTTTAATACCAAACCTGATAGTCTTGAATCATTTAATAATGATATTAATTGGGAAATCGTTGACGTATATAGAAATCCAGACGGATACATTAATAGTAAAAAAATTGAAGTTAGTTTCTTTGATCTTAATGACGACGGTAGTGTAGACGATCCTGATATTTTTGACGTTATTGTTGCACCGCTTGTAAACGAAAATACAAAATACGTTTTTTTAAAGAGAGAGCAGAGCGATCAAGGATTTACAAAATATAATTATTACAGCGCCGGAGATACTATAAACGTTGTAGACAGAGAAATAGAAATTGGTGCATACAGTCAGTATGATGACGGGCAAGTCTTTTACATTAAAGAAAACGAAAACTTTAAAGTTTTAAACAACAGTCTGTTAACTTTAACATCTGACTATCAAGCATATATTGGCCGATCAAATTTAAGATTCCAATATGTACATAGCGCAGATGAAAGCAATAGAATCGACGCTAGTGCAAGTAATATTATTGATGTATACATGTTAACAAGGTCTTATGATATTGAATATAGAAAATATCTTGCTGGCACACTAGCTACTAGACCGTTACCTCCGAGTAACGATGAGTTGTTTCAAAACTACGGTGCAACAATTAATCAATTTAAATCTATAAGTGACGAAGTAATTTATCATCCAGTAACTTATAAATCATTATTTGGCAAGCACTCTCAAGAGAATCTACAAGCAACATTCAAAATTGTAAAAAATACAAACGAAGTTATTAATGATAATGAACTTAAGACAAGAGTTATTAGTGCAATTAATCAATTCTTTTCATTACAAAACTGGGACTTTGGCGATACTTTCCATTTTTCAGAACTAGTTGCATATGTAATGAATCAAGCGGCGCCTGATATTTCTAATTTATTACTAGTTCCTAAACAAACAACACAAGCATTTGGTAGTTTGTACGAAATCAAAGCAGAAAATAATGAAATTTTTATTAACGATGCAACAGTTGACGATGTTGAAATTATTGATGCAGTCACAGCGTCAAGAATCCAAGCTTCAGGAAATGTAGTTACCGATACGAGTACAAATAATACAGGCATTCAAAGTCAGGCATTGTCTGCAACAGGCACAAGTACAAGTACAAGTACAAGCACAAGTACAAGTACAACAAATAGTTCTAGTAGTTCTAGTTCAAGCGGATCTAGCGGTTCGGGTAGTAGTGGAGGATATAGTTACTAATGGCTCAAGATGAAAACGGAATTCCAGTTGGCGACGATAACATCAAAAGAAAAACCGCTGATTTCTTACCTCGTTATTTTAGAACAGTAGCAAACAAAAAGTTTCTAAGCAGCACTATTGATCAAATGATGCAACCCGGAGTTGTAGAAAAAGTTGACGGATTTATTGGTAGAAAAGATGCAAAAGCATGGTCTAGCTCAGACAATTATGTTTCTGATGTAAGTGCTGACAGAGAAAATTATCAGTTAGAACCTGTAGCAGTAGTTGAAGACACCCTTGGCAATACTATTTTGCATAGAGATTATCGCGACTATATGAACAGTGCAAAAATTAGAAATGCACAAGTTGGTAATCATAGTTTAACCAATAGTCAAGAATTTTATTCTTGGGATCCGCACATTAACTGGGACAAATTTACAAACTTTAGAGAGTATTATTGGCTACCACAAGGTCCTGATTCTATTCCAGTATTTGGCGCAGCTAGGGACATTAAAAGTACTTATAATGTAAATTCTTTAGATAATGTAGATAACTTTGCATATTCTTTTAATACCACTAATCCTACCGCTAACCCTACGCTAACGTTGTATAGAGGCCAAACATATGTTTTTGATCTCAACACAGTAGATATGCCTTTTACTATTAGAACTTCTAGAAGTTTAAGTAACGATACAAACTTATATAATACAGGTGTTAGTGAACAAAAAGTAGAAACAGGAACAGTTACGTTTGAAGTAGATTTAGAAGCACCTGATTACCTTTATTATATCAACAATAATGATATCGAAGCTTCTGGATTAATTATAATTAAAGACATTAGAGACAACACACAGTTAGATGTAGGATCTGATATTGTTGGTAAAAAAACATATACTATGCAAAATGGTTACGAAATGACCAATGGCATGAAAGTAAAATTCTACGGAGAAATTACACCTGCTGAATACGCAATAGGAAATTGGTATGTTGAAGGTGTAGGCGAAAGTATTCGTCTTGTATCTGAAGACGATGTTCTTATAACTGCAGATTATTTGTTAGATAATGCAACAGAATTTGATGAGCAAGGATTTTCTACTTTGCCCTTTGACAACGCTACATCTTATGCTAGCGAAAAAGATTATATTGTAATTAATCGTGCTTCGCCAGATAACAATCAATGGTCGAGATATAATAGATGGACACATAGATCTGTTATTGAAACTACTGCTACTATTAATAACGTTCCAGTAATGTTAGATCAAACGTTTCGTGCTGTACGACCGATTATCGAATTTGAAGCAGGATTAAAATTATATAATAGTGGAACTTTCGCAAAACAATCTGTTGATCTAGTAGACACTAGGACTACAGACGTATTCAGTCAAATTGAAGGACAAGTTGGTTATTTTGTTGACGGTGTTGAATTAGTGTCAGGAATGCGTGTATTGTTTACAGCAGATCCGGATAGTTTAGTATCTGGTAAAATTTATGAAGTAAACTTTATCTCGCACAATGGTAGCACACAAATTACTCTTGTGGAAACTACAGACACAGCTCCTTTAGAAAACGAAACTGTACTTGTCAAGGCTGGAACAAACTTCAAAGGTAAAATGTTCTATTATGACGGAACAGACTGGAAACAATCTCAAGATAAAACAGGAGTAAATCAACAACCGTTATTTGATTTATATAATGATGAAGGAACCGCATTATCAGATTTAGACGGTAGTTCGTTCGTTGGTAACAAATTGTTTAGTTATAAAGTAGGCAACGGATCGAATGATACTGAATTAGGATTTCCTTTATCTTATAGAACAATTGAAAATAGCGGCGATATTGTTTTTGATTTTAATTTACTAGCCGATACATACACATACGATCAATTAACTGACGTAATTACATCAAGTACTGATACGGCTGTTCTAAGAAAGTATACATCAAGATCCTCATTTAATAGTGTGTCTGGATGGACTACAGCGAGTAAAAAATCAGAGCAATGGGTTGTGCAACAGCCAGAAGTAAAAACTAGAACAAATAACTTTAAAATCGATGTTTATGATCGTAGCGGAGACTTAACAGATCTAGCTATCAAAGTTTATGTAAACAACACTCGTTACACAGAAAATGATCAGTATACTATTGTTAAAGTAAACGGTTTTGCATACGTAACGTTTTCTAACAACTTAACTTCTGGTGATAAACTTGTAATTAAAACAAATACTAGTGCAACTAAAAATGAAAAAGGTTTCTACGAGTTTCCTATCAACTTTGAAAAAAATCCTCAAAATGAAAATGTTACAACATTTACTTTAGGAGAAGTTTTAGATCATGTTAGTAGTATTGTTGACAACAACGACGAAGTCACTGGAACATTCCCAGGAGTAGGAAACTTAAGAGACGTTGGACAACTTTCAAAATACGGATTAAAATTTGTAAAACATAGTGGACCGATAAACCTTGCATTGTATAACCTGACAAATAAAGATTACGACGCAATCGGAGCTATTCGCTATGCAGGACTTGAATATATAAAATTTAAAAGAGAATTCTTAAGAATAGCTAATGAACTAGGTTTCGACGGAGTAGACAAAGTACACGTTGACAAAATTCTTACCACATTAAATAGCACAAAAACAAATCAAGATTCATTTTATTTTAGCGATATGGTTCCTTATGGCAATGATTCGCTAACTACGCACAATATTGACGACCCATCAGAAACTATTTTTTCGTTAACAAGAGGCATCGATTTTACTACTCTTAATGAATATGCAGTACTACCTTATCTAAACAATAAGTTGCTAACTAAGGATAAAGACTATTCAATTAGCACATCAGGATTCTTAACACTAGAAATACCAGTTAAGGCAAATGATGTATTGGATGTTTATGAATTTGAATCTACTGATGGCTGTTGGATCCCTCCAACTCCTACTAAACTAGGACTGTATCCGAAATATAGACCTGAAGCATATTTAGATGACACATACATTTATGTTACACCAGAGTCTACGGGTCCTTATAAGATATACGGAAGAGACGAAACAACTACTGATACATCTTATAAAAATAAATTAGGTTGGTTTTATCCATTATACACTTCAGAAGAAGATGCACAAAATGCAGATAGAGCAAATGGTGGCACCGGTATGGCACATGATCATGTGTTTGCTGGATATAACAAAATCTTCTATATGCCTAACTCTGCAATGAATCATGCAACTGCTGATGACAATCGTTTTGAAGAATGGCCTGCAGCACAACCTATAATCCAAGGACACGACGGATCTCGTTGGAGATGTTTCGGAGACTATAGAGATCATTTATTATTAGATTTAGAAAGACGAATCTATAATAATATTAAACAACCGTATAACGAAACAATTTTAGATATTGCTGACTTTGTTGAAACTAAAGGACGTCAAACACAATTCGGACGTTACAAAGTTACAAAAACAATGATTTCAGATTTTAATCGTTGGAGTGAAACTGTAGGAAATCCAGACTACTCTACAAATACTTACTTTGATAGAACTAATGGGTTTACGTTTAATTACAGCAAATTTGCAGATCCGAATAATAATTCGTTACCTGGATTTTGGAGAGCTGTTTATAAAGATTTTTATAATACTGATAGACCGCATAGTCACCCTTGGGAAATTTTAGGATTAACTGAAAAACCAGACTGGTGGGAAGAAGTGTACGGCGAAGCACCATACACTCGCAATAACTTAATTCTATGGGAAGATTTGTCAAAAGGTATAGTAAAAGAACCTGGTAAGAAAATTGTTTATAGAAACAAATTTAAAAACAGTTTAATTTACACTTATATTCCGGTCGACGATCAAGGAAACTTGCTAGATCCAGCTAATTGTGGATTAGCCAAAGACGGTATTGATTCTACTTATTCAGAACCATTTGTATTTGGCGACGAAGGTCCTGTTGAAACAGCATGGCGTCGAAGCTCTCATTATCCGTTTTCTTTAATTACAGCGTGGGCATTACATCAGCCTGCTCAGTTTTTTGGATTAGCTTTTGATAGAAGCAGAATTGCTAGAAATAGTGCAGGTCAGTTAGTTTACACCGATACTTCAAAAACAATTGAACTAGATCAGTTAAAATTTCCAAACAGCTCGACTGATAGTAGTAGAGTGCTTACAGCAGGAATTGTAAACTATATACAAGGATATCTTGCGCAAAATCAAACAGTACAATTTTCTCAATATCAAACAGAAATAAAAAGTTTGCAAAATAAAATTGGCGCAAAACTTGGAGGATTTACACAGAAGGATAAGTTTAAATTAATCCTTGATTCTAGAACTCCTACTAATGAAGGAAATATATTCGTCCCAGAAGAAAACTATAAAATTAACCTAGTAAAAAGTGTACCAATTAATGTGTATACATATAGCGGGGTAATTATCGAAATAGTGCCGTCTGGGTATATTATTAGAGGATACGATAAAGAGAACCCATATTTCAAAACGTATAGTACTATTAAGAAGAATGCAGATCCTCTTATTTCAGTTGGCGGAACAAGCGAATCATTTTTAGCCTGGACATCAAGAAAATTTTATGAAGTTGGACAAATTGTTGAACTTAATGAAGTATATTATAGAGTTAAAGTTTCCCATACTAGTGGAGATAACTTTAATTTAGATAACTTCCAAAAATTAGCCGAACTTCCTGAAGAAGGCGGAGCTAAGGCATTTTTCAGAAAAAACTTTGATCGCACTGAAGTAATTGAAATTCCATATGGAACACTGTATAGAGAAATACAAGACGTTGTTGACTTTATTTTAGGTTATGAACAATACTTAATTAGTGTAGGATTTACGTTTGATAGCTTTAACCAAGACCTAGAAGAAGTAGAAAATTGGTCATTATCTGCTAAAGAATATATGTTTTGGACGACGCAAAACTGGGAATCAGGCACAGTATTAACATTAAGTCCAAGTGCTAGACAAGTTAACTTTGAAGAAGAATATGTTGTAGCAGATGACATCTATAATAATTTTTACGATTACAGTTTATTAAAATCAGACGGTAAAAGATTATTAGCCGATTTTGCAACTACTGAACGAGATAATACAAATTCTTTTGGAATCTATGTTAAAAATACTGAAGATGGTATTTACAATTTAAAGGTTCCGGTTGTCCAACACGAACACGTTATTATTTTAGATAACAGAACAGTATTTGGTGATGTAATCTACAACAGACCTCAAGGATACCGTCAAGAAAGAATTAAAGTAAAGGGTTATAGATCAGACGATTGGAACGGATCTTATAATATTCCTGGATTTATCTTTGACGATGCTACTGTAAACGAGTGGCAATCTTATCAAGATTATTCCATAGGTTCTTTGATTAAACACAAGCAATATTATTATGTAGCAAAAGCAAATATAACAGGTACAGAGTTTTTTGAAGATACTAATTATGTTAGATTAAATGAAAAACCTGAGCAAGCTCTATTGCCAAACTGGGATTATAAAGCTAAACAGTTTTTAGATTTTTATGATTTAGACAGCGACAATTTTGATACAGAGCAACAAAGACTAGCACAACATCTAATTGGATATCAGAACCGAACATATTTAGAAAACATTATTAATGATGATGTGTCTCAATTTAAGTTTTTCCAAGGGGCTATTCAAGACAAAGGTACAAAAAATGTTCTTACAAAGTTGTTTGATAAATTAGGAAGTGCAAGTAAAGACAGTTTAGAATTTTACGAAGAATGGGCTGTGCGTGTAGGACGCTACGGAGCAACTACAGGCGATGATCAATTTGAAGTATTATTAGATGAAGAAAAATATAGATTGAGCCCACAGCCTGTAGAACTTGTTGAAGTAGTAGATCCTCAAGATACTTCTTTAGTTTATAGATTAGATCGAAACAATATTCTTGTTAAGTCTCAAAATTATGATCATAAGCCGTTTCCGGTTAAATATTTCAACGATAATAACAGTTACACCAAAACAGCAGGATATGTAAATAGTTCTGATGTAAGCATGTCGTTGCTAAATTATGATGAAATTTTAGATAAAACATTAAGCGAAATCCCAGGAAATAGCTATCTATGGGTAGCTCTTCAAAAAAATCAACAAACTTGGGCTGTTTATAAACACACACAAACTGAATTTAAAATCACAAGTATATCTGATAGCAATAATACTACGTTTGATATTACATTAAATCGAGCTCCTAATTTTGAAATAGGAGACATTATTGGAGTAAACGACGTTAATGATGATGTAGATAAATTTTATAAAATTTCTAATATTTCTTTAAACGTTGTTTCGTTATTAACAACTGACAGTATTACAGCAGACGATGAGATTTCTGGATATATCACAGAGTTTAAGAACACACGGTTAGCAAGGTTGTCAGAAGCTAATTCCTTAATTGATAGTGCAAAACGTTTTGATATCGATAACAATAGTGTTGCATCTGACATTATTTGGGTTGACGATGACGATACTGGAAAATGGATTGTACTAGAAAATAATCAAGTATTTGAATTAAAGCCAGACATTAAAAATACACTCGCTGGACTTTTTGATTCTACGCAAAAAGACTTTGGATCTAATATCTCAGTTTCAAATGATAACAATTTAATTGCAATTTCTGCTCCTAAAGACCTAAACGGAAGTGTATACATTTATCAAAGACCAAGCGACAACACAGATTTCGGATATTTACAGCAAATTGACGAGCAAACACTAATATCTGATCAGCAAGGAGGATTCGGCTCAAGTGTTGCAATGAGTCCAGATAAAAAATATCTTGCAATCGGATCACCAAATGCTTCTAATGTAAAGACAAAATTTAAAGGTGATTATAGAAGTAGTAACGCATATGTTGCAAATGATATAGTTCTACACGATACTCAGCTATGGAAGGCTAAACGTACAATTGAAAGTGAATTATCTCGCATATTTGACACACATGCATCTAATCAACAAAGTATTGAAGACGACTATGATTCTACTGATCAGTCTTATCCAGAAATTCCTTTTATGATTCGAGGAGATTATTCTTTAGGAGCTGATGAATCAACTGATCATATTTTGATCAGAGCAGAAACTGACCAATGGGAAGGAACAAAAGCCGGAGATCGATTGTTCTTAAAGTGGAACAAATATACTACAACTAATAAGTTAGGTACACAGCCTTTTAATAATGACAGTGTACTAACAGAAACATTTATAAACGGCGAACATACAATTGTAAATAAAGTTTCGGCAATATGTCACGTACAGAGTACCTTGCTAGTACCAGAGGTAGGTAGCGAAATTACAACAGATGTTGGTAAAGCAACCGTAGTATATAGAAAAGTAAACGACGAAAATCAAATGACACTTTATTTGTCTAATATCAATGGCCAAATTGGAGACGTTGGAACATTTTTGCAAAATGGTGTTACTGTAGGTGATTATGAGCTAGTACTACCTATTAGAGATGACTATCATAGCGGATGGTGGTATATCAATGTAGGATCAACGTTTACATCATCCAATCTTACTGAAACTAATGCAAATCTTGTAGTACAGACAATTAAGTTAGAAAATGATTTTTCTACACCTACTCCGTATTTTACAAATATTTTAGATGTTGTACAAAATAGAGATCAAACTAAGCCTACGCAACCGTCATACCTGGGTGTATTATCACATACTCAAGGACAAACACTAATAGATATTATCGATTCAAGGTGGTACTTTAGAACAGAATTAACACATGGAAGTAATGTTCAAGTGGGTGACAATGCTAATTTTTGGTTGAATAGCATAAAGGTAAATGATTTAGTTCAAGATCCGTCTGCAATTAATTTAAGTTTTGATTATCTAAACAACACACAACATACAGTAGATGATATTTGGGACGGCTGGACAGAAGTTAGATTAACAAATTTTGATCTTAATGGAGATCCGTTTTTACCACTTGTTGGAGACACACTATCTGATACAGCTACTGGAGAAACAGCTGAAATTGCATTTATTGAAAGAGCATTTGGTACAGCAAAAATATATCTAAAAAATAGATCAGGAGCATGGGCGTTAGGCAGCGACTTTGGAGAACCTAGTAATGCTACGTTTATCCAAAACGATTCTACACTAAGGACTATTGGTCCTATTAATTCTACGCATATGCAAAATAGTATTTCCGGACCAATTATTGTTATAGATAAAGCTGAAAATATTGCAATACCTTCTACAAATTATATACAAGATTTAGAATACTGGCACTACAGTGTTAGTGCTGTCCAAGGAATAATTGATTCTACTACTCCCCCTTCGAGTATTAATCTAGACTGGACTCGAGTATTTAATATTCCAGCATCACCCGAAGGAACTCAGTCAGGATTAACTAACGAAGGTATGTTTGCAATATACGAATTTAGTGGATCAACGTATCAATTAATTAATTACTTTACGGTACCTAACAGTGCTTCTTATAGGCAACTTGGTACTAATATGATGTTTTCTCAAACAAATGACAATTATAGATTATTTGTACATGCATCCGGTAATAACACAGAACTTAACCAAGGTAGAATTTATTATTTTGATAAGTCAGACACAGAAAACTGGTCAATCGGTACAGAGCCTAATTATAGAGGATTGTATAGAACATCTGGAACATATTTTGAAGGAGAATATACAAAATTTGGCGACACAGTTTATGAAGCAAAAACTAATTTAATTCCTGGAATATTTAATCCTTCTCAATGGACGGAAATAGGATCAGGAATTGATTTATTAGGATATGTTCCAAACGACACTAATTTTTCAATATCAGAAAGTACACTTTCGCAAGATATGCTGGAAGAATTCGGATCGGTGTTTGACGTTAGCAATGACGGAAATGTATTAATCGCCGCAGCCAGATACACTAATACTCAAGATAGTAGTGTTCCTAATATTAAAATTGTTGTTTACAGAAAAATAAATGACCAATATGTTTATAGTCAATTATTAGAACCATCTGATTTAACTGAAAACTTTGGTGAAGATATTGCTATTTCAAATGACGGTAAAAAAATTGCTGTCGGTGCGTCATATAACAGTAATGTTAGTAGTGCTAACGGAGCCGTTTATATTTACATGCAACACGGCGACAGCTTTGTTTATAATCAAACAATTAGACCTAAGGATGTTTCGCCAAATACCCGATTTGGCGCTAGATTAGACTTTGATGGCAACACTTTAGCTGTGACAGCCAAAGGAGGCGACATTGTTATAGCTACTTTAGTAGATAGCGGATCAACAACGTTTGACAATAATAATACAGAATTTACTACTGTTGATAATAATAGTGGATTAGTTAGTGTATACGAAACAGTAAATGATACATTATTGTACGGACAAGATTTTAGTTACGACCGAGATACTGAAGATTTTGGAAATGTTATTAAAGTAAAAAATAATCACGTGTATATCGGATTACCAACACAAGCTGTTAGTACAAATAATATTGTAGACAGAGGCGTTGTTTCTGAATTTAGAAAACCAGCAAATTCTACTACTTGGAGCATAACACGAAGCCCAGTACTACCTGCAGACCTAAGCAAATTTAAAGGTGTATTTTTATACAATAAAAATGATAACAGCTTAGTGTCGTATGTCGACTATATTGATCCGATCCAAGGAAAAATCGCCGGGCCAGCTGAACAAGAAATTAGTTTTAAAACTAGTTATGATCCTGCTAGGTATTCTAACAGTACAACTACTTCTGTAGTTTCAAATACCTTAGACTTTACAAGCGATAAATGGATCGGTAAACTTTGGTGGGATATCGGAAGTGCTAGATTTATCAATCACCACCAAGGCGATATTATTCAGTCAACTGCAAACTTTAATAAATTATTCCCTGGTACACAAGTAGATGTTTATGAATGGGTAGAAACTACCCTTACTCCGTCCGAATGGGACGAGCAAAGCGGAACCGAATCGGGCCTAACTAACGGTATTAGTGGTACTACAAAGTACGGAAATACAGCATACTCTGTCAGAAGAAGATACAACTCTGCCTCGCAAACATTTACAAACTATTATTATTACTGGGTAAGAAACAAACAAACCTTACCAAATATAGATTCTAATAGAGTTACAACAGCATTTGATGTAGCAAGGTATATTAGCGATCCTGCTGGAATTAATCACAAGTTTGTTGCAATTTTAGGTGATAACAGATTTAGCATTTACAATTGCGAATCTCTTATACAAGACAAAGATATTGCAATTAGCTTCAATTGGTGGACTATTGAAAACCAACAACAAAATGTTCATAATGAGTATCAACTTATTAGTGACGGATTATCTACAAGCACTCCAAATAACGAAATTGAACAAAAATGGTTTGATAGCTTAGTTGGATTTGATACAAATGATAGACCTGTTCCGGATATCAACCTTCCAATGAAACAACGATATGGTTCTTTAAACGAACCGCGACAAAGTTGGTTTATTAATAAAACAGAAGCAAGAAAACAGTTTATTGAAAGAACTAACAAGGTTTTATCACAAAACTTAATTGTTGATGATTTTGATCTGTCAGGATTAACAGAATTTGATCCATTGCCGACAGTTGCTACAGGCATATTTGATACTACTTCTGATAGTTTTGCAGAACTTTCGTTTGTTAGTATTGCAAGAGTAAAACCTGCTACACTTACTTTAGAAATTGAAAACGGTGTTATTATTAATGTTCTTATTACAGATCCAGGCGAAGGATATATTAATTCTCCAACTTATGTAATTAGTGATAGTCAAGGCACTGAAGGAGAGTTAGAATTTACATTAGACTCTAATGGTAAAATTAATAACGTTAATATTATTAACGGAGGTAAGAATTATTCTCAAAATGCAAGAATTAGTATTAGAAAATTTGCTGTCCTAGTAAAAAATGACGAAAACATTAATGGTAAATGGAGTGTATTCCAGTGGGACGGAAGTGAGTGGTTAAGAACACTTACACAAAGCTATGATGTAAACCTTTATTGGAAATACATTGACTGGTACCAAACCGGGTATAATCAGTTTACATTAATAAATCATTTAATCAATAGCAGCTACGAGTTATTTGGTCTTGACGATCAAATCGGCGAAGTTGTTAAGATTAAATCTATTGGAACTGGCGGTTGGCTGTTATTAAGAAAAGTTGATAACCAAGATGTTACTGATTACAGTATTAACTACCAAACTATCGGTAGAGAAAACGGCACCATAGAATTTTTAGATAGCTTGTATGATGTTAATAGTGAAAATATTGCATTCGATGGTGCAAACTATGATAAGATTTTTTATGATACAGAGCCAGTTGAAGAATTTAGAAAAATAATTTCAATTATTAAAAATAATATATTTGTTGATCAATTGCAGCTGCATTGGAACGAATTATTCTTTGCTGGGCTTAGATATGTGTTTACAGAACAGCCAAATGTCGACTGGGCGTTTAAAACAAGTTTTGTAAAAGCAAAACATAATATTGGTGAACTGGCGCAAAAAATTACATTCCAAAACGATAGTCTTCCCAGCTATCAAGACTATGTTGAAGAAATGAAACCGTATAAAACTAAGATTAGAGAATATTTAAGTTCGTACGAAAAAATCGATCCTGCCAATAATGTAGTAACTGATTTCGATCTTCCGCCAGTATACGATGAACTTGAAGGAAAAATTGTTCCGCAAAGTGTACAAATTATAAACGACGAAGTTGTTTCAGGAACATCAGACTTAACAGTTTATCCTGCAAAACACTGGTTGGACAATGTAGGATTTGAAATTACAAAGATTAATATTGCATCAGCAGGCAATGGATACGTAGAAGCCCCAATTATTAATATTACCGGCGGCGGCGGATCCGGCGCAACAGCAAAAGCCTTTATTGGTAATGGACAAGTTGTGTCAATAGAAGTTACAAATCCTGGACAAGGTTATCTGTCCCAACCTACAATTGAAGTAATTGGGTCAATTGAAGAAGGTGGCTCAGTAGCAAGACTAAGCCCTGTGTTTGGAAACGGAAAAGTTAAATCTGCACACCTTAGATGCAAATTTGATCGAGTAACGGGCACATACTTATTCCAAACATTAGAAGAAACAGAAACATTTACATCGTCAATAGATCAATTGTTTATTGATCTTAAATGGCCTATGGAATTAAAATCTACTAATATTACTGTTACAGTTGACGGACTTGAATCTTTAAGAAGTGAATATACATTTGAGAATGTAGAAGATACTTCTAAAGGTTACACTCGATACTACGGTAGAATTAATTTTACAAATGCATTAAGTTTAGGCAGATCAGTTTCTATAAAGTATAATAAAGCACCAGATCTGTTACAAGCACAAGATAGAATTAATCTTTATTATAATCCTTCAACAGGAATGTTTGGTAATGAGTTAGGACAATTATTAGACGGAATAGACTACGGCGGAGTAGAAGTTACTAGCTTTGATTTCGGTGCAGGTTCTGGATGGGATTCAGACTCGTGGTTTACAAGTACCTATGATACATTTGATACTACTTACGAAGATGAAATATTCCAGTTAGATGGTAGTACAGAAGTATTTGCGTTAAGTCGGCCATTAGAAGACGGGGTTGAATATAATATCTATCTAAATGGTGTAAAAATTGATGATCCAAATTTTGGAGATGACGATAGCTCCCTAGTTACAAATGAAAATGCTGTTATAAGAAGTATTACCGGAGACGGAGTAACTACTACGGTTACTATTTTAAATGATGTACAACGTTTTAAAGCTAATGACGTAGTTGTTATTAGAAAGAATACATCCGACGGGTCATTTTTACCAGATCCGAGATCTTATGACACTGTATTAAGCGGCGGAAATTTACAATTTTCTACAGCAAAAGGTATTAATCCAGAAGAAATAATTATCGACGGCGATGGATTTGTTACACCTACAACGTCTAAAGGTCCTGAAGAGCAAGTACCTGGGCAGGTTTTAGATACAGTTGATATTAAAGTATTCCATAGGCCTGAAGAGGGAGGTAGCACTCTTTCAAGCAATACTTACAGAGCAAACGGTACCCGGGATACGTTTGCATTCGGAATTCAGCCACAAAACAAAGAAGGTTTAATTGTAAAACTTGACGAAAACATTCAACGTCAATCCTTATACACTGTCGATTACAAAAATAAGACTGTTAAATTTAACACAGTCCCTTCTATTAACGCAACAATTAATATTGTTTCAATTAGTGGTAATGGTAAAAATGTATTAGAACAAAGTGAAACAATCGGCGACGGATCTTCTATATCCTATGTTACAAAAGCAAGATATACTAGTACGCTTGATTACTATGCTACAGTAAACGGAGTTGCTGTTGAATCGGTTCTAGTATCAAGTGACGACGGAAGTACTGAAGATTCTAATCCAAAAGCTACTATACTTTTTGGTAGTCCTCCGCCCGATAATAGCGTTATTAGTTATGCAATTTACAGTGCTGTAGATTCTTTTAGTAAAATTGAAACTACAGAATTTATAGGTGACGGAAGCACAAAAACATTCGACTTAGAAACAACACCATACAGTGCTCTTCCAAACAGTCACAATGTAATTGTTAAACAAGGAAATAGAATACTAAATCCTGGGTTTAATCAACAATACAATATTACAGCATCTCAAAGAGAATATTTCTTAGAAATTTGGCAATCGCCAATTGGAAGTTTTGATACTTCTGATGTACTTGTATTGATTAACGGTGTAGAACAAACTATTGCTGTAGACTATAATATCCGTCCTGCAAATAGTAGTATTATTCTTGAGCCTGGCATTGGCGCAGACGGTGATATTTTGGAAGTGTATTTAAGAACCGACGGAGACTATGCGTTTGGTAGTATACAGATTGTTAATAATCAAAATACTTGGATAGACAGCGGGTCAACTCTGCAGTTAGACTCGGCTCCTCCTGAAGGAGAAATATTAACAGTTTATACGTTTAACAAACACGACGATATGGACTTTGAAAGAATTAACTATGATGTTGTTGCTAGAACAACTCTTGTGGTTGGTTCTGAAGACGACATACAATACAATCACATAAAAGGTGGTTTAGTTAAATTAAGATATGCAGCTGTTGATGCACAATATGTATGGTTAACAGTAAATGGGTTATTACAAACTCCGAGCGTTGATTACATTCTAACTGACGATAAACAGTACTTAAGATATAAAGGTAGTTTTGCAGATAATGATGTTGTTGAATTAATTCAATTTAGCTCATTAGGCCCACTAACACCTAAGTTTGGATTTAGTCAGTTTAAAGATATATTGAATAGAAATATATATAAACGTTTAGGAGATGTTGCACCATTAAAACTTGCTCGTGATTTAAATACATTTGATAAAGAAATAATATTAGAAGACGCTTCTACAATAAGTGCTCCAGACAAAAATAGTAAAGTTCCAGGAATTATTTTTATTAACGGAGAACGTATTGAGTATTTGATCAAACAAGAAAATACACTAAGGCAAATCCAGCGAGGCACATTAGGAACTGGAGTTCCGCAAACACACTTGTCAGGTAGCGATGTTTATAATGCTGCAAGTACACAAACAGCACCGTATGCAGATAATACTATCGTTGACGAAATCGACGGCGACGGTTCGACTTTTGTATTCGAATTAGGATTTACTCCAGCAAGTGTAAATGAGTTTGAAGTATTTGTTGCAGGTAGAAGATTGCGTAAAAATGAAATTCAAGTATTTGATGCTACTTTAGATCAAGACTCTCCCGAAGGGGATGTTACTGCACCTGCTGAGTTTAGTGTTGATGGAATAACACCATTTGTAACTTTGTTAAATAAGCCAGCAGACGGTACAAAAATAAAAATTGTTAGAAGACAAGGAACCTTGTGGACAGATCCAGGAACACCGCTTAATAATTCAGAAAGTTTAGTTGCACGTTTCTTTAAAGCCGAAAAGGTGGAGCTACCCAAATAAATACAGTATAGGGAAAAGATATGATTGATACTATCAACGAACAAAATGGAGTAATGCTCCAAGGACATATTAAGATAACAGATCCGACATCGGGCGAAGTCTTAATTGATAAACGTAACGCTATTCATTACGAAAATATGAGTATTAGTCTTGCAGAAAGTTTAGCTAATGCAGGACAGGGATTTGTTTATGAAATGGCATTTGGCAATGGTGGAACAAGCATCGATCCAACTGGTATTATTACATATCTTACTCCTAACAGTACAGGCACCAACGCAAGTTTGTATAATCAAACTTTTATTAAAGTAGTAGATGACAGAAGTGTTAACAACACTGATCCTGCTAGAAATAAAATTGAATCAAGACACGTAAGTGGTACTAACTATACTGACATTGTTGTTACTTGCCTACTTGACTATGGTGAACCTAGCGGGCAAGATGCTGTTGATAATGCAACTAATGCTGATAGTTTGTATGTGTTTGACGAACTTGGTTTAGTTAGTTATTCACCGTCAGGGCAAGGCAGGCTTTTGACACATGTTATTTTTCACCCGGTGCAAAAATCATTGAATAGACTTATTCAAATTGATTACACAGTTAGGGTACAAAGTTTATCGGGGTTTAATGAATAATGGCATATACAATTAACTATTCCGACACGAACAAAGGTACTATTGCAATTGAAGATAGTACAATTAATCAGCAAACTAGTTTAGATTTACCTGGACGTAATACAACTAGTTATGGATCTGTTATTGCAGAAAGTTTTTTAAAAGTTTTAGAAAATTTTGCAAATGACACAGCACCTAGGAATCCGGTTCAAGGACAATTGTGGTATGATAGTTCGACTGGTATTAATACGTTAAAGTTATATGACGGAACAGGATGGGTCAGTGCTAGCGGATTAAAAAAGGGAAATACAGCTCCAGAAGTTGCAAATGCTCTTGCAGGAGATTTATGGAGCGATACTGATAATAATCAGCTATACATTTTTACTGGAAGTGGATGGACACTTGTAGGACCTGAATATAGTGACGGTTTATTAACTGGCGCAAAGCCTGCTGTGGTAACAGGTAAAGATGATATCCTATATACTATTCTACAAATAGAAGTAGGCGGATCACCAATTGCAATTTATAGCACTAAAACATTTCAACCAAAAAGCACTATTGCAGGATTTACAAGCATAAGACCGGGTCTTAACTTATCTAGTTTAAATATTGGCGGCTCGGGCATTAGTAAGTATTTTGGTACTAGCGAAAAAGCAGAAAGTTTAGTTGTAAATAACGAAGTAGTTATTGCAAGCAAGTTTTTAAGAAACGATGTAACAAGTACATCGAACGAACAAATTATTATTAGCAATAACAAAGGCATACAAGTTGGTCAGACAGCAACTGTTACATTTGACGTTCAGGGAACATCTGGAGTCGTTACAAATTTAACATCAGGTGCACCTATTGACTTTAAAGTTAATAATTTAGGTGTACAAAAAAATGTTATCAGAATTGACTCAACAGAAAAAGTTGGTATTAACACACTGTCTCCTGCAGAAGCATTAGACGTTAACGGCTCTATACAAACAAGCGATAATTTAATTGTTCAAGGAACAACTGATAGCGCAAGCATTGGTACTGGATCAGTTAAAATTAGTGGCGGAGTTGGTATTGCTAAAAAACTATTCATCGGCACTGATCTAAATGTAGCCGGAACTAGCACAACAGGATCAATTTTACCTGCCGCAACCCAAACGTCATCGTTGGGATCAACTGAAAAACGTTGGTCTGCAGTTCATGCAGTTGAATTTAGAGGAAACTTAATTGGTAATATTACAGGTACAGTAACAGGTGGTGCCACAAACGCAAACAAATTAACTAGTGCTACAACATTTGAAATAACAGGAGATGTTAGTTCTAATCAAATTACATTTGATGGACAAGTAGGCGGAACCTCAAAAACATTTTCCACAGAAATTAGCAACACATTTATTGCGGCAAAAACACCAGTAACTACGCCCAACGACGATGACGAAATTATTATTAATAGAATTTCAGGAGATGAAACTGGCGTATTTAAAATCTCTCAACAAGCATTAGTAAGTAGTGTTCCGGTTATTCCAATTGGTACAATTATTCCTTTTGCAGGCATTAATCTTCCAGGAGGTTGGTTGTTATGCGATGGCAGCGAAGTTAGGATTTCAGATTATTTAACACTGTATAATACTATCTTATACCAATTCAAAGACCAGAGTCAAGTAGCTTCAGGATTCTTTGGATTGCCAGATCTTAGAGGTAGATTCCCACTAGGTGCAGATAACATGGGCGGCACAAGTGCAAATCGTGTAACTGATGTTAACGCAGATACTGTTGGTCTTGCATCAGGTGTAGAAAGTAGATCAATTGATGTTAGAAATCTACCAGAGCATGAACACGATCTAAGATCGCCAAAAGGCGCTCAGTTTTATGTTATTCTTGATGACAGTGGTGTACAACAAGATGCTGATACTATTCCATATGACGCTCCTACAGGTTCTCAAGCAGGACAAGCAAGAACTAGTTCAGGCGGCGTGTTGAACAGAAGAAATATTACTTATAATGCTGAAACAGGACTAGAAGAATTTCAAACATTTGATATTACAGAATTAGGGACACCGTTTAATGTATTAAACCCATTCTTAACAGTCAAATATATTATCTATACGGGAGTTGGGGGCTAATGGCATATCAAATTAACAAAACAAGTGGCGCACTACTTGTTAACTTGGCAGATGGACAAATTGATGTAACATCATCAGATATTACACTAATTGGTAGAGGATACTCGGGGTTTGGTGAAGCAGTTAACGAAAACTTCGTTAAGATGTTAGAAAATTTTGCAAGTCCATCTGCACCTACACAACCGTTAGCTGGGCAACTATGGTGGGATACATCTGCATCTCGTTTAAAGGTTTATACAGGGACAAACTGGACAACTGGCGGCGGACCTATTGTACAATCAACACAACCTGTTATGGTCGCCGGCGATCTTTGGATTAATAACGAAGCTAATCAACTTTATTTCTTTGACGGAACAGACTTAACACTAGCAGGCCCTGTATATAATGCGTTCCAGGGAATATCAGGACCTGAAGTAATCACAGTACTTGACAATACAGGAACAAGCAGAACTATTGTTAAGTATTGGGTAGGCGGAACATTAGTAGGACTATGGAGTAAGATTGGCTTTACTCCGCAAAATATAGATACTATTCCAAACTTTAGTGGAGACGTTGTTAAAGGATTTAACGTTGTTGATGACGACTTTATTTTTGCAGGCACAGCAAGTAGAACTGAAACACTTGTTGACTCTAATAATGTTGCAAGAACAGCAGCTCAGTTTTTAGCTAGTGATAGTGATGATGCAACTTCGGGTGCGTTAACAGTTAGAAACAACAACGGTTTAACAATTGGATTAACAGACAATCACGTTACAAAGGTTACTAGCGTAGGAGTAGTTGCCGAAAACAACATTAGTAATCAAGACTTTATTGTTAGGATGACTAATTCGGGTGGTAAACAAGATGCAATAACTATTAAATCACAAACAAATCGAGTTGGAATCTACAATGAATCTCCTGCATACACTCTTGATGTAGGCGGCGATGCTAGAATTGGCGGAGACTTAATAGTTGACGGTGATACAGTTTCGATTAATGTTACTGAGTTAAATGTAGAAGATAAGAGCATTACACTTGCTAAGCCAAGCGATAGCACAGGACTTGGCGATACTGACGTCGACGAATCAGGAATTATAGTCGCCTCAGTAGACGGTGACAAAGAATTCCTCTGGAGAACATCGACTAGTTCTTGGACAACAAACCAAAGTATAAATTTAACAAATGGAGCAAAACTTAAATCCAACGGAGTGGATCTAATTGACGGTACATCTGCACCAGGTATTACTTCATTAGGTAGTTTATCAAGTGCAACTATTGGTAATATGACATTTGACGGTGTTAGAATACAATCTAGTTCAACCGATCTTGATGGAAACGGATTTACTTTAAATATTGCTGGCCCTGTTAGTTTAACTACAACGCAGACTATTAAAAATGTTTCTGATCCTGTGGATCTCCAAGATGTTGCTACAAAAAATTATGTAGACAGTCAAATCAACTTAGAAGTTATTCCTTTAGCACTAGATATCACTGGACTAGGAACAGGCGCAACATTGCAATCAAATATTGCAGTAATTCTTAATGATATAGCACCTACTAGTATTAAAGAAGACGGAACTGAAGCAAGAGTACACTGTACAACTACTACTGGTGCTACAGCAACACTTACAGGAACTTCTTTGAATACAGCGTTTAACGAAAGTACAGCTATTGTACAGCAATTAGACGGAGGAGGAAATGACGATGGATCAGTTGGTGTCATTCAAAGTGCTACATTTAACGATGCAACAGGTTCAATTTCTTCTACAGTATCAAGATCATTAAAATTATTTAGAGTGATTAGCGGATCATGGACTTATGTACAAGACCTAACTCCGGGCGTATTAGTATAAATACATGTAACACAATTAGGGGTTTATAAATGGCGTATATAATTAATTTAACAAATGGAGTACAGTTAGCCACTGTCGAAGATGGAACCATTGACCAGAGTACTACACTCAAATTAGTTGGTAAAAATTATGCCGGCTACGGTGAAATTCAAAATGAAAATTTTGTTCATTTAATGGAAAATTTTTCTAGTGCAAATTCACCAGCAAACCCATTATCAGGGCAAATTTGGTTTGATAGTGCTGTAAGAAAATTAAAGTTTTACGACGGATCTAAATTTAGAACCACAGGCGGTGCCGAAGTTTCCACAACTCAACCAGTGGGATTAACAACAGGTGACTTTTGGTGGGATAGCGACAACAGTCAACTATATGCCCAAAATGCTGATGGAGGATTTGTCCTAATTGGTCCTCAAAGTATTGGCGATACAGTCAGTGCAATGGTAACAGCACAAGTAAGAGATAACGCTCAAAATAATAGAACAATTATTAAAGGTACAGTTGACGACGGTGTTGTTTTTATTGTTAGTAATGCAGAATTTACAATTGATCAAACAGACCCAGCTAACGTAATTACTGGTTTTGATGTTATACGTCAAGGTCTTACACTAAGAAATACAACAAGCGGCACAGATGGTGTAACATCAACTGCACATCGATTCCACGGCACAGCTACTAATGCTGAACGCCTTGGCGGAGTATCAGCAGAAAACTTTGTACAAAATACTCCGGGGCAAGAAAGTTCCTTTGGTGACATTGTTAGATTTGCTGATGTAGGACTTACAGTAGGCGCAGCAAACGACCTTGCAATTTATATTGATCAAGCCAATACCGGCGACGAAGGCGTGATTGAAAATACTACAGGTAAAAAGATTAGATTTAAAGTAAAATCTACGGGCGGAGTTACAACAGAACCATTGCATATTGCTGCAGAAGGAATTGTTCCTACAGCAACAACAACATACGATATTGGTAATGCAAGTTTCAAATTTAGAAATATGTATGCTACGTCATTTAACGGTCTAGCAACAAATGCAACAAACTTACAAGTTGGCTCAAATTATAGAACCGGTGATGTGAATGCTACAAATAACACAGTAGCAGTTCGTGATTCTAGTGGTAATTTAGCAGCTAACGTATTTAATGGTATTTCGACTAGTGCTAGGTACGCTGACTTAGCAGAAAAATATACAACTGAAATCGATCATCCAGTAGGAACAATAATGGCTATTTGCGTTCACGAAGATCACGAAGCAGATATTGCAAATATAGGTGATGTAGTTGTTGGAGTAATCAGTGATAAACCTGCATATTTAATGAATGCAGAAGCTGAAGGACAAGCACTTGCCCTCAAAGGACGAGTGCCTGTAAGAACAGTAGGACCGGTCGTCAAAGGACAATCAATTTATGTTAGTCAAGACGGTATTGCTTCAGCAGAAGGCAACGGCGACCTAGTAGGAATTGCATTAGAATCAAATAATAACACTGCCGAAAAATTAATCGAGTGTGTATTAAAAGTATAAATATATACGTAGTTAAAGAGGAAGTATTACTATGGCAGTCGGCAACGATATTACCGCAGCGAGATATAACAACATACGTTCAAGAATAGCAGCCGTCCTTGGTTTAGGATCAGGCGATGAAGGATATGGTCAATCAGTAAAAAGTGAAACAATAGCAGTCGGTGCAACTGTTAGTGCTGTTGACATGGAAAATTTGTTTGATGATATGACTAAAATTAGATTGCATCAAACAGGACTTGCACCTAGCGAAATTGCCAAGCCTTCGATAGGCGATACTGTAGAAGATTCTAATGTCACTTCGAAAGAAGGATACGTACAGTACGAAGATCTTAGTATTACTTGTCAAAGCGCAAGGCTAAATGCAGCTAGTAATCAGCTAGGATTGCAAGCAGGGACTTCTAGTGTTAGATCGGCCGCTTGGTCAACAGATATTAATCATTTATTTACTGTTACTTTTGGCGGATATAGTGTTACAAATGGCGATGGATCGACAACAACTGTCTCTGGAGCAGATCATATGCGTGTATTCTTTAATGCAGGCGGATCTATTAATATCAGCGGGTCAATTGGTAGCGGAAATTCTACAATTAATAATGACTGGCGTAACCTAATGTCAAGTGTAGGTACTGTAGTATTTGATAGAGATAATACTAGTAACGGATCAACAGGAACTAATTTTGGATATGCAAATCTACCTGGGTCGTACACAACTATCTTTAATAAAACAGCAACAGCATATAGTGCTAACGATTATTTAATTGAAGCCTACAAAAGCGGTAATGTACTGTACTTTAGAGTAACATTTAATGAAGACAAAGGACCTAATCCAAATTTTGACGAAGCGGTCACGGCTACAACTACAAGTACGGTTCAAATGAACAGGCCTAACAACAGTGCAAGTGTAGACATTACAGCGCCATCTTTTGCAACAACTAATAACCTTTAAACGTAAATAGTTATACTATAAACTAGGAGTATAACTATGGATGACGCTCTAGAAAAGGCACTTGAATTCTCAAATTTTACAGCAACCTTAAATAATCAAAAAAGAATACTTCATGAAAAATATACTGAAGAGCTTGGACTTTACTATTGCGGCGGTAAGTTTACAGTAACAAAAGAATTATTAACGTTTTGTCATTTGCTTTTAAGTAAAGACATTTCAAAAACTGTAGTAATAGACGATAATAATTCTCCTATCCAAATTGATGACATTGATGATTTTATGACAGTGTCATTACAACAATACGCAACTGCCGCTAACAAATATTTTGCGCATTATAAAGAACTTAGTACTAAACGGAGTGTTGAAGGTTTAGCAGATGTCTGACGGAGTATTATGTTTTGCTCATAATAATGGATCTATTGACTATATAAAGCAAGCGGCGTTCTTGGCAAAAAGAGTAAAACAACATTTAGACATACCAGTGTCTGTTGTTACATCAACACCTGACAAAATTAATAAAAAACACAGTAAACTATTTGATAATATTATTTTTATTGATGATGACAATACAAATTCTAAAAGATATAATGACGGACAGAACACACATCAAAATCTTTATTTTAAAAACAACGGAAGAATAAACAGTTACGACCTTACTCCGTATGATAGAACACTAGTTTTAGATACAGATTACATTATTTGTAATGATGTTTTTAAAAATGCATTTGGAAATGGTAAATTTCAAATATATAGAGATGGGGTTGATTTATGTAGCTGGCGAAAACATGCAGAGTTTGATTATATTAACAATAAAGGCATTCCTTTCTATTGGGCAACTTGTTTCTATTTTGAAAAAGATCTAGAAAATAAGATATTTTTTGATACTCTAAAACAATTACAATCAAATTGGAGCTACTATAGCACAGTTTATGATTTAGGAAGTCGTAATTTTAGAAATGATCATATTTTTAGTATGGGTATTCATATCATGAATGGATTTTCAGATAGCCACTGGGCTAAGTTATTACCGGGTAAAATGTTTTACACACTAGATAGAGATAAATTATACAAACTAGACAATGATAAATTAGTTTTTATGTTAGAAAAAGAAAGTCGAGTTAATGAATATGTTCTGTCTTCGACAGATCGATGTAATGTACATGTAATGAATAAATTTAGCTTGGAGCGTGTTTTAGATGTCTAAAGGATACGTAATGATGGCTTCGGGTGCCGAATACGTTAAACAAGCATATTTGTGTGCTAAAAGTATTAGAGAAACTCAAACCATCAATAATGTGTCATTGCTTACTAATGACACAGTGCCGCAAGAATATAAATCAGTATTCGACAAAATAATTGAAGTCCCTAACAGTCAAACAGATTTTTATCGTACAGACTTTCGCTGGAAAGTATTTCATATTACTCCGTATGACGAAACAATTGTATTAGACACTGATATGATATTTCTTACTGATGTTAGTCATTGGTGGAATTATCTCAGAAAATACGATATCTGTTTTACAAAAAACACAAGAACATATCGTAATACTCTGATAACAAACAATTATTATAGAAAGGCATTTGAAGATAATTATCTTCCTAATATTTATTGTGCATTTCATTATTTTAAAAAAACTGACATAGCTTTAAATTATTACTTAAAGTTAAAACAAATTTGTAAAAACTATAAAGAATTTTATAAAATCTATGTTCCGAAACAAACACCTAAACTAAGTAGTATGGACATTAATCATGCCATTACAGTATTGGATCAACAAATAGAAAATTATATTTTTGAACCTGCTAGTTTTGTACACATGAAAAGCAATGTACAAGATTGGAAAAACCCAACAGAAAATTGGACAGATACTATTCCTTTTTATTTTTCACAAGATTTTACTCTTAAAGTTGGAAATTATTTACAACACGGAATCTTTCATTATACCGAAAACAGTTTTTGCAACACTATAATACAACAACTAGGAAAACAAAATGAAGTATATTGAAGTACCTACTCCACAATATGTTTGTTATAATAAAAATACTGGAGAAATTTTTAGCATTGGACCTAGCATTGACGATGAATATTCTTATATTGAAATTGCAGAAGAGCAATCTCAATTATTTAAAAATTTTACAGAAAGAATGGTTGAATGGAAAGTACTGTATAATAAAAGATCTAAAAAATTTGAACTTCGTAAAGATATAGAAAAAACAGAAAACGAATTTCCTCTTAAAAAAATTACAAAAGCAGTAGATGAATACGCCGATGTTGAATTAATAATTGACAAACTAAAAAACTTGTGTTACATTAATATTAATGATCTTCCTGTTAACATAGACAAAGAAATAGAGTTTTTTATAACTAAAGAAAACGATCCACATTTTTTGTATCAATCTTTAAAGTTTAATTTAGGAAGTGCTGATAAAATACATATTGAGATAGCACATACATACAGTGTATATTCTAATAATATGTTTGTAGAGTGTGCTGTAAAGGAGATAGTTTGAAATTAAAAATTGCAGAACAAGACATTATCTATTTGTCGTACGACGAACCAAATGCAGAAAAAAATTATGCAGACTTGTTATCTAAGGTTCCGTGGGCAAAACGAATTCACGGAGTCAAAGGTTCAGATGCGGCACATAAAGCCTGTGCAGAAATTAGCGAAACTGACAGATTTATTACTGTAGACGGTGATAATATTGTTGATCAAAAATTTTTAGATCAAGTCATTGATTTAGATCAACATACTGATTTAAAGAAAAGTGTTATTAGCTGGTGCGGGCGTAATGTTATTAATGGACTTGTATACGGCAACGGTGGACTTAAATGTTGGCCTAAAGATTATGTTTTAAATATGCGTACACACGAAGCAGCAGATCCTAACGATATTAATGCACAAGTTGAATTTTGTTGGGATGCAGAATACATTCAAATGTCTGACTGTTATAGCACAGTACACAACAATGCAAGTCCAAAACAAGCGTGGCGAGCAGGTTTTCGTGAAGGTGTAAAACTTGCATTAGACCGAGGCGTAAAAGTAGACAAAGAATTATTTTTACAAAGCCATGAAAAAAATTTACATATGTTATATATTTGGCTTATGGTAGGATATGATGTTCCGAACGGGCATTTTTCAGTGTATGGTGCCAGAGAAGGACTTATGATGACTATGCTAAGTGATTGGGATTATGTTCAGGTCCGTGACTTTGATTATTTAGATAGTCATTGGGAGGGTATTAGTAGCATGCCTATGGATGTTCTTTATAGTGAAATTAATAATAACGGATTTATGTTAAGAGATGAGTTAGGTATTCCGATTGCACCTGAACCATTATCAGAAGATCAGAGTGAATTTTTTAAAGCAGTTCACCACAGCTTCGGAAGAGGTAAACATCTTAAATGAATAAAAATGAAGTAAAACAAAAATTAGATTCGGTTGGTTGCGGATTTTGTCTAGCTAAATGGACGCAAGTTACAATTCATCTTGGATCCGGAATCAATCATAGTTGTCATCATGTCAGAGCACATGCAATTCCATTAAAAGATCTTGCTGACAATCCTAATGTTTTACACAACACAGGATTCAAAAAGAATACCAGAAAGCAAATGCTAAACAACGAACGTCCTGATGAATGTGACTATTGTTGGAGAATCGAAGATAATACAGATAAACTTAGTGACAGAGTATTAAAAAGTGCAGATTCCTGGTCTTGGCCTGAATACGATATAATTAGTAAATCTTCAGGAGACGAGGATGTTTATCCTAAATATGTAGAAGTCAGTTTTAGTAATGTGTGTAATTTTAAATGTGGGTATTGCGGACCTGCATTTAGCAGCAAGTGGGCTGAAGAAATTAATCAACATGGTCCGTACACATTTGATAAAACTAATTGGAAATATAATTTGATTGACGAATATCAACAACAAATTCCTACTAGAGAACATAATCCTTATATTGAAGCATTTTGGAAATGGTTTCCGGAAGCTGTTGAACACATGCATACCTTTCGAATTACAGGTGGAGAACCATTACTAAGTAAACATACTGACAAAGTTTTACAACATTTATTAGAAAACCCCCAACCAGAATTAGAATTTAGTATTAATACTAATGCATGTCCCCCGAATAATTTGTGGAAAGAATTTACTAAAAAAATAAAAGTTTTAGAAGAAAAAAACTGTATTAAAAGATTTGTATTATTTGTAAGTGCAGAAGCCAAAGGAAAACAACAAGAATATAACAGACACGGAATGAATTGGCAATTGTTTGTAGATAATGTAGAATACTTTCTTGAAAATACTAATGGGCGGCTTAGTTTTATGAGTGCATTTAATATTTTAAGTGTACCAACATTTTTGCCTTTTTTAAAATATGTATCTAGTCTCAAAGGAAGATTTGATAATGATGTAAATATTGATATTCCATATGTAAGAAATCCTCATTTTCTAGATTGTATGATTGCAACTGAAGAACTTGTACAAACATATTTACATCCTTGTCTTAAATTTATGCAAGAAAAAAACTTTGAAGCGTTTGAGATACAAAAATTTGAAAGAATTCTCGAAGATTTAGATGGTCGTTTTAAAAATCCAGATAAATTTAAACAAATATCAAATGAAGGACGAAGAATGTTTTACGACTGGATTAGAGAACACGATAAGCGTCGAGGAACAAATTTTGAAAAAACTTTTCCAGAACTGATAACATTTTATAGAGATTGCTTGTATGTATGATATTGTGTTTATAAGTTATCATGAATCTAATGCAGAACAAAACTTTGATAAATTGCATCAAAGATTTAACAATATAGGCGTTTTTGGAGATAGAATAAAACGGGTATCTAATGTTAAGGGAATACATAATGCACATATCGAAGCTGCTAAGATAGTTAATACAAACTATTTTTATGTAGTCGATGGAGATGCTGATATTGTAAGTGACTTTAAATTTGATTATGAAACTATTGATAGTGATGTAGTACATGTATATTCCAGTATTAATCCTATTAATAATCTTGAATACGGCTACGGTGGAGTAAAATTACTACCAACACAACTTACTAAAAATATAGATACTACTACACACGATATGACCACAAGTATATCAAAAAAATTTAAAGTTTTAGATGAAATATCAAATATTACAGCATTTAATACAGATGAATTTAGCACTTGGCGTTCGGCATTTAGAGAATGTGCAAAATTATCGAGTAGAACAATACAAGGACAAATCGATGAAGAAACCGAACAAAGACTCAAAATTTGGACAACCGTGGGACACGATAGAGACTTCGGTGAACATGCCATTAACGGTGCTAGGGCCGGTATGGAGTTTGGCCTTTCTAACCAGTCTGATATATCATTAATAAACGATTTTGATTGGCTAAAAGAGCAATTCAATAATGATTAATATCGTTGTTACAAGTAAACCAGTAGATGGACTTCTTTATTATAGTTACGAATACTGTGATATGCTTAACAAAGCAGGCTATCCTGCTAAGGTTGTTATTATATGTCACCAAAAATTTAGTGTACTAGATTATATGGAAGTCCTAACCACCAAATACACATATGTAGATAATGTTGTGTATAACAATTTAAATGTAGGCAATGACGATGTAACACTTGTTATGGGCAGGAGTATGATTACACTGTCTTGGATCAATTACAACGATTATACAGAAGAACAAAAACAAACACTGCATAGTGTATTTGCTAATAAAGTAATAAGTGTGTATTCAGAAAATCATCCTGCACAATATCCGCAGGCAGTAGAGTTTTATAGCCCTAAACAAATTGTAGACCTATGCGACACTGAAGTGTATCCTAATGGCGTAGGAGAACACTTTGAAAAAACAATTAATTTTAGTATATATAAACCGCACACAGACAACATACAATTTAAACATTTATTTCTAGGAACAAACGACAAATACTACGCAACAGTAGAAAAGGTAATTGACCAATTTCCTGATCACGGGATCTTGACATATGACGAAAAGTATGTTAATATTAAAAATAATAACGTATTTGCACCTGTAGGAAATCTAATGGGCATGTTCGAAACATATGTTTACACAAAAGAAACATTTGATCCGGCTCCTAGAATCTTTCAAGAGTGCAAATATTATGGAAAGGATGTGATTTACTTGAGAGACAAAAACATACAAGACGGCGGCAGTGTGTACTGGAAACGAGATCTAAAAGAACCAGATGTAACAGCAATCATAAATGCTATAAAGGAATTTAAATGAAAATTGATCCAAAATGTCTAAAATTTAATACCCCAAAAAATAAAGGTGCGGCATATACTTCTGATGGATTTATGCTGCCCTGCTGTTGGATAGACGATCCGCCAGTTTATAGATATCTTGTAGAAATGGGTATGAAAGATCCGGAATTAGCATTAGAAAATAACGATTGCTTAGAAGACATTTTTACATCAGATCAATGGGAGAACTTCTTCCAAAAATTATACGATGATCCTGATCGGTGTTCATATATGTGTAAGAAAAAATGCGGCGTTGAACTTACCGACGGCGAAACTGAAATTCGTAAAGTAGAAGAAAGACTAGAGGTTTTAAAACAAAGTGAAGGAAAGAATTACTGATACCTATGTAAAATATCAGAAAAATTGCAGGATTAATGTCGATACCTCGCATCGTTGTCCCTTTCGGTGCCCTCAGTGCGTGAGACAAAAGACAATAAGCCAAGATATGATACGTAGAAGTTTTGATTTGGAAGAACATAACTTTCAAAAAATATTAGATTATTACGATAATGGTCCTACATTTTGTGGACAAATTTCTGACCCTATCTATCATCCTAGATTTTTAAATTTTTTAAAAATGTGCAATGGACGAAATAGAGCTGTTCGTATTGCCACAGTAGGTAGTGGTAAAAGCGACGAGTGGTGGGACGAGGCTTATAGCTATGGTCTTGGAGAAAATCAGTGGACTTTCGGAGTAGACGGTATAGACGAAAAGAGCGAACTGTATCGCGTTGGTAGTAATTTCAAAGATCAATGGCGTCGAATGCAACAGGGTAGAGATCTAGGACATGTAATTGTTTGGCAGTATATTATATTTGGTTATAATGAACACGAAATAGATCAGGCAGTAGAAATTGCAAAGAAAGAAGATTTTACTCTGCTTTTTGTTAACACAAACAGGGGATTTAATCCAGAAAGTGATACCCTGAGAAAGAATGTTAATTTTAAAATAAACAGTCCCGATCCAAAGCATCTTACTGATCGTCTTAAGAAAGAATGGTATGCTCATACCACAGATGTATTTCAGGCCTGGCGTGATCTTCCTCCTTGGAGTCCGAAATGAAAAGTAAAAAGAATAGCCTAGTTAAATGTGAGCATTATCCAACATTATTTTATGATACGCAATCTGATACTTTTGTAAAGTATTATAGTGATCGAGCTCCTTTTGAAAAATGGTGGAGTGTTTATAGAGAGTATCAAAATTTTGAACATAGAACTGTGCAGGTTTTAGACGTAAATTTCAAAAAGAAATACTTTGTAATGGAGTCAATAAAAGGTATTAATCTTGAGCACGAGATGATTAAACTAGATTTTGAGGATACAAAGAAAGTTCTGACACAGACTTTAGAAATTTTTAGTAATAAATTTAGTTTTGCATGCGAAGCTATGCATGACACAGAGATATTTTTCCATAAAGACTTTCGAACTGAAAATCTCATGTTTGACGAAAATAAAAATGTGAGACTAGTAGACCCTGATAGTTTCAGTGTTTTGCCACTTGATAGAATGAATAATTTATTGTTTTTTGGAAGGTACATGGATACTCTTACATCCATTCGAGAACGCCTTAGTTTTGCAGAGCTTACCGAAGAGCAAAAATATCGATTAGGAAGAGGATATTTATACTAATGATTTCTTATGACGGCTGGGATAAGGAGTATCAAGAAAATCGAGAAGAATACTTGGAAGTGTTTGATCGTTTTATGAGTCAAATGAATTACGAAAATAATGAAGACTGGGAGCGTAGTTTTGCAGAACGTGTAGGTCGTAAACATTGTGTTAGTGTTGCTAGTGCCACAGATGCACTACACTTTACGCTATTAGCACACGGTATTGGTACAGACGACGAAGTACTAGTAACAGACTTTAGTTGGATTAGTAGTTCAGCTTGCGTAAGTATGGTAGGTGCCACTCCAGTATTTTGCGACATTGACTTAGATACATATCATATGAGCTTAGACAGCATACAGCGCATGTACAGCAGTAAGACTAAGGCAATTGTATATGTACACCTATTTGGTAACATGACTGACACAAGCGCAATACAAGCGTTCTGTGCAGAAAAAAATATACTGTTTATCGAAGATGCTGCACAGAGTTTAGGTAGTAGTCTCAACGGTGTTAGAGCAGGCACTATTGGCGATTGCAGTGTGTACAGTTTTAACTCAAACAAAGTTATTGCAGGCATCAACGGCGGCGGCGTTGTGTTAACCGACAACGAAGATATTGCAAAACGTGTAAAGCAGATTCGCAGACACGGCAAAGACAAAACATTCGACACGCTAGGCTACAACAGTCGCATGTATGTGCTTAATGCAGAAATTATTAATCTGCGATTACAACGTGCAGAAGAAAATCAATCAAAGCGTCAAGATATTGCAAAACGTTACAACGAAGCATTTGCAGAGTTGTCTGTAGTAACACAAGCAATGTCAAACGGATTAAATCACAACTATCACAAATACGTAGTAAGATTCAAAGACAAGGACACTAGAAAGCGTGTTAAAGACGCCTTAAATGCTAGTATACACTACGAGACTCCGTTGAGTGCTAACGGTATGTACGACACACTACAGTGCAGGAGAGACGCTTGTACAGCGTCTGTGACGGCATCTAATACTGTTTTATCGTTGCCGATACACGCTTGGTTAACTGAGGATGAAATAAGTAATATTATCAAACTAGTTAAGGATAACATATGATAGAAGAATTATTTGGTAAAAGAAAACATGTTGTACATTATGATACAGAAATTATTCCTACACGATCCGAAGTAGAAGAAATACTAAGAGTAGGGTATTCTCTAGCAACATCCAAACAGAAGGCTTATGCCTATAAGTTTTGGATATTAGGACCAAATAAAGAACGCAGTCACATGTTATGGGAAATGGCTGAAGGTAGGAAAATTGATGTGGATTACGAAGCATACGGTACTACTACAAAAGATAAAAAATATGTTGCTAATCCCGCTTTGTTCCATCTAAAAAGTTCTCCGTGGACTTTTTTGGTTACTCCGAGAACTTCGTCCCCTAATCCGCATTTTAAGTATGCATTTGAAACTGCTGGCAGTAAATGGCAGTTAGAAGACAGGGACTTTGTTAATACAAAAAACAGAGAATCAAATGCCATAGATGTAGGAATGGTGGCAAAAACAATCAGCGGAGCCGCATTTGAAAAAGGTTGGGATGTATCATACAATATCTGTTTTGAAAACGACAAAACAAAATGGCCAAAGTGTCTTCCATTCATTAGTGACCATGCTACAGGTTTTAGGCCTGTAATGATGATGACCTTAGGAAAAGGAAAAAAATATTATTATGAAAGATTGATTAGTGACGGCACAATCGCAAATGATCCTAAATATAATGCAGATCCTCCTTTTGAAACTATTTTCGAATTTTTTGACGAGAACAAATGATGGAAAATTATAAGTATGTTTTAGAGTATGATAATTCTGCATTTATTGATCCTACTCATATTGATAATGCATTAGAATATGCTTGGAAGGTAACTCCGTCAAAACAAAATTTTATGCCTTATAAGGTGCATGTTCTCTCACCCGAAGCTGAAGGGCATAAACAAATTTTATACAACAAAGCACTCATTCAACAAGCGCGAGGATCAGGAATTAAGATAAAAAATTCTAAAGCCTTGCAAAAATATGATCAGCGATTAAAGAATGATGACATGCAACCTTTTTTTCGTAATTTAAAAACAGCTCCGTATGTTTTTATATTTGCACAGCGGGTTGAAGACGAACCTAATCCATTCCAGCAACATAATATCAATTATGGATTAACATATTGTCAAACAGAGAATAGCGACCCCGGACATGCACACGGTAAAGATATTGCAAGAATTGAAATAGGCATGTTCAGTGCAAATCTTGCATCGCATTTGTTAACTAATAAGATAGATGTTTCTTTTACACAGTGTTTTCCTGGTGAGCTTGACACTTGGACTGAAAAAGAATTTAAATTTTTAAAAGATGACGTTCTTTTAATTATGACGGCAGGCAAAGGCAAAATATATAGAAGAGATCTTAAATCACAAGAAAAAGATCTAAAACCAAATTTTAAAAGAATAGTAAACAAGGAAGTATAATGATTAAAAAGATTTTAGACAAATGGAAATATGTTCTTGCATTCGATACTGAACACAGAACAGACAAAACTGTTATTAAAGACATAATGCATACAGCTTGGCAGACAACGCCGAGCAAAAACAGTTTCATGCCTTATAGAGTTCATGTATTTGGCCCAGGAGAAGAAAAGTCAAAAAGAATAATATATGAAACAAGTGCCGCAAAAGAGAAAAATTCAAACAGCAGAAATTCGAACCCCGATCAATGGGAAGTTAATTCAAATAAAGCAAGTTTATTAACAGCTGAATATATCCTGGTATTCACTCCGAGAGCAGAAGATAATCCTAGTCCTTGGCAAATTCATCTACACAACGGCGGGTGCTACATGGATGCATGGTACGAAGACAAATTAAAAAAATATAGGGCAACAATTTTAGTAGAAGTTGGGTTATTTGCACAAGCAGTCTCTACATTGTGTTTAGAACAAGGTCTGCATACTAACTACATTTCATCATTTGAATCAGATTTAGAATACTGGAAAGATCTTGACTTTATAAAGCATCCACCTTGTCTAATTATGGGAATAGGTAAGGCTAAGTATTTTCGTAGAGAATGGATGAAAAAAATCGGATGGGACGAAGGTGATCATAAACCGAGCTTCAGCAGTGTAGTTAATTTCCATGGAATTGATACCGAATGATGTCAACCGATCAAATGGAAAATAATTTTTTTAACCGAACTGAAGTAAATGTGGATATTGCATATAGATGTGCTCTTGACTGTCCGAGATGTCAACGTTGGAGGGTCTATAGAAAGCATAACAAGAAAGTTCCAGGTTATGACATGACCATGACTGAGTTTAAAAGAATTGTCTCACACTTTACTGAAGTTAGTTTTTGCGGACAGTATTCTGATCCAATTCATCATCCGAAATTTATTGATTTTCTAAAACTATGCAAGGATAAAGGTATAAAAGCATCTGTGCATAATGCATCATCTGCTAAATCAGAAGATTGGTATATTCAAGCATTTAAAGCAAATCCCAATGCTCAATGGTTTTTTGGAATAGACGGGTTGCCTCATCAGAGCCATCAGTATAGAATTAATCAAGATGGCGTAAAACTTTATAATATTATGCTAGAAGCAAAAAAGTATTTAAAAACAAAACCAATATGGCAGTACATCATTTTTAATTACAATGAAAATCATGTCGAAGAAGCTAAAAAAATGGCTGACGACGACGACGTCTATTTTATGTTAGTAAGATCTTCTAGGTGGGACCGAGACGATCCATTAATGCCTACTCTTAAAGAATATAAGTTAAATAGATTATGACTGTAGAATTAAAACCAAAATGTTTTGAAGATCAGCAGATGGCTGTAACTAATAGAGGTCATTTAATACCTTGTTGTTATTGCGATACTCAGCATACTATGAATGATTTAGAATTTCAAAAACTATTGAAAGTTAGCAAAATAAGCGACTATAACAGTATAGAAGAAATTTTGAATACAAACGAATGGAAAGAGTTTTATAAAAATCTGCAACAAAATATTGGGCCTCGTGCTTGTCAGACTGTCTGTGCTAAAAATAAAAAAGACCCGTTAAATATTAAAGAAATAGAAGACGGTCGAACAGGAAAAATTATACATACTAGAATTGCATAGCAACATATGGAAGATTAAAATGTTAGAAGAGTTAATGCTGAAAAGGCAACAAGTAAGATTTTTTGATAGAGAAAACTATCCTAGCGAAAAAATAATTTACTCAATCTTAGAAAAAACTTATCAAATAGTTCCATCTAAACAAAATTTAGTGCCTTACAAAGTCCATGTGTTAGGTCCAAGCATGGAAGAACATAAAAGAGAGTTATATCTTTTATCTTCTAAACAACAGCTAGGTGACAAGTTAAATTATAACGAACTTGCCAAACGTAATAGCGGAAATACACAGTTGTTGGCTCCTTATGTTCTACTTTTTGAAAAAAGATTACCAGAACCTAACGATTTTGTAAAAAAAGAAATGCTCCTAGGACATAAATTTAATGAATGTTTGCCCGAACAACAAAGAAATCAAAGGATAGCTACAGCTATCGAGGTGGGTATGTTTACAGCAATGCTATCTGGGTTTTGTATGGAGGAAGATATTTCTCTAAGTTATATAGGATGCCTTCCTGGAAACCCAGAAACCTACAAAAATAATCCTTCTGTCAATTTTGATTTTATCGAACAACACATTTTTTTAGGGATAGGCATAGGTTACCAAGACTATTCTATCGAAGAAAATCTTAGATTATCTCGTTTACAAAATTGTGGAGAGATAAAACCTAAAAGTGATAATGTAATTGTTAAACATTAATGGTGTTGACAATTCATATTAATTAGTGTATAATATAAGAAAATAAGTATAGGAAAATAAAAATGTTTCTAACCCTTGAAGATTTAAAAGGTTCAGAATATCGTACAGTAGACTTTTATATGACAAAAAGTTGTAATAAGAGTTGCCATTATTGTACTGCATGGACTCTTGAAATGCGTAATCTTGATGTTGACATGGATTTTTTGCGTACTATTTTAGAAGGTCTTGCTCCTTATAAAACACGTATTTGTTTGCTCGGCGGTGAACCTGGACTTGTTAAGAACTTAAGAGAAGTTATTGCCGAAATTAAAAAGTATCCCAATCTAGTAGTACAGGTACTTTCTAACAGTCTTATACGTAAATTTTATCCAGAAGTATTAGAAGATCCTGAGATTATTTACATCGAACATTTAGTGTTGGACTTTTACGAAGATCGAATTGAAAAGTTAGGTAACTATGATTTCTTTGAACCTAATGATCTAAACAATTATAATCTTATAATTGAAACACCTGGATACTTTGATTACAGAGACAAACATGATTTGTCTTATCTTATGCACAAAAATACAGAATTTAAAGAATATAATTCACGCTCTCCGGATTTCTTTTCAGATCATAAAATTGTACAAGCGCCAGAAATTGAAAGACGAGTATGTGCTAAGTTTCCGCAAGTTCCTGTGTTTGATTTTGAAATACAAAAAATTAGACATTGTAGCAGGAAAGTTATTAACGGTAGCCGTCAATTTGATGTTACTAAAGAAAATATTGAAAAGATGATGAACTACGAACTTTTTGAATTCGAAAACTATTGCAAAGGTTGTATGGATATTATTCCTCCGAGGCCAGTAGCACGTAGATTAGAAATATTAGAAAAAATAGCATTAGAAGATATCACATGAAGTTTTATGCAGTAGCCTTAAATATGCACGATCATAATACATATGACGGTGTAACACACTATCAACTAGAAAGACACACCCGTGCTAAACATAATCTAAATTATAAAAATGTTCATGATCCAGAACCGAGTAAACGTTTTTTTGATAATTTTGTAAAGACTAATGATAAAGTACTTTGCTTTACTGTTTCTAATCTAGGACAAGAATTTGTATTAGACCGGATTGAAAAAAAATTCGGAAAAGACTTTTTAAACTTCAGACCTAGCCATATCTGGGATTGTTATCATACCGATGATTTTTATTATATCGATCATCATCAAAGTCATGCTACCTATGCTCTTCTAAGTTCAGGATTTCCGGAAAGTGACATTCTTGCTATCGACGGCAGAGGTTGGCAATTTAATTGTATTTTTGTTAACAAAGAAGGAAGAATAAAAGATCTTACAGATGAATTATCTATTGGCGGACTTTGGAATAGGCTATCGCAAGATCTTGGTTTTGGATATTTAGGCGCAGGTAAAGTAATGGGTCTTGCTGGTTACGGTAAGTATGATCATAGGGTTCACGCTATGTTAGAAGTATATCTCACTAATGATAATAACCTTCCTAACTGGTATAAAAAAATTATCGACAGCTGCAACAAAGAAGATATTGCTTTTACTCTACAATATGTTACAGAAGAATTAATTAAAAAATATGTATATCCTCTCAAAACTAGTGACAATTTGTGTGTAGCAGGCGGAGTAGCATATAATGGCTACATGAATGAGGAATTTACTAAACATTATAAAAACGTACATGTACCGCCTGCTGTTGGTGACGAAGGTCAGGCAATAGGTACTTACATGCATGCCGAATATGTAGTAAACGGAAATGTACACATTCCTTGTGTATACTCTGGTGTTGAACATAAGTACACACTACCAGATACATTTGAAGATTTGAATATCCCTAAACTGGCACAACAAATAGCAGATGGCAAAATAGTAGGATGGTTCCAAGGAAAGAGTGAAAGTGGTAATAGAGCACTAGGCAATCGTAGTATACTTGCAGATCCACGCAATCCCGATATTAAAGATATTATTAACAGTAAGATTAAACTACGTGAAGACTTTAGACCGTTTGCTCCTAGCGTACTAGAAGAACATTATACAGAATATTTTGATACTAATCAGCCATCGCCTTATATGAGCAGGATTGTAAAAGTTAAAGGTAACATCATACCGGGCGTAACTCACGTAGACAGTACAGCAAGGATTCAAACTGTTAATAAAACACAGAATCAAAAATTTTATGATTTAATTAACGAATTTTATAAAATTACAGGAGTTCCTATGTTACTTAACACAAGTTTTAACTGTCAAGAACCTATTGTAGAAACTCCGCACGAAGCATATGAAACTTATAACAAAACTTCTTTGGATATTCTTGTTATTAATGATAAAGTGATTGAAAAATGATAGACGAAATTATTTTTAGAAATGTACTAAAAGAAATTAAACAAAATTCAGAATATGCTGACGATATTATTGATTCATTCAGTGACAATCAGTTTATTGCTAAACGCAAAGTTTTAGAATATGCTAATAGATTAAATATACTAGATAAAGATTCAGAAGTAATTATTTTTGGATCTTGGTACGGAAGTATTTTAATTCCTGGATTAGTTGATAAAGTAAAAAAAATTAGTTGTATTGATATTGACAAACGAGTTTTACAAACTGCAAAAAATAGATTCTTCAAAGATTATACCAATATAGATTATATTGCAGGCAACGTATTTGATTTAGATCTCAAAAGATATCACACGGCTAATCTTTTTATAAACACGTCGTGCGAACATATGCCGTCGATGAAGGAATTTTTATACTGGCCTGACCAAACCCATTTTGTCTTCACAAGTAATGATATGTTCAACATCGAAGGACACATAAATTGTGTAAACAGTTTAGATGAATTTAAAGAACAATTGCCCGAACGTGCAGAAGTATTGTATGAAGAAGAAGTAGAGGATACCAGAGGCACACGTTATATACTAGTCGGAAAAATTAACGGTATTTAATTCGTATACTTCTTGTAAACTGATCTAATTTTTGATAAATTTCTTCTACAGTTTTGCCTAGTAGAATTAATTGTCCGTTTTGATGCCCTATACTTGCATTCCAATTGTCTGGTATTACACTCTTAGAAGTTAGTGTGCTACTAAAATGATGTACACTTTCATCTGCCTCAGGCCAGTCGATACTTTCAATTGTTCCGGGTGCAAATCTAAATTGTTTTCCTAAAGAATAATTAAACTGCGTATCATGTTTTTGCGTAAAGTCTGAAATATAGTCTTTCGAATTTAGCTTAACTAATTCTCGAGTTACATTATAACCGTATATTTTATGAAAACTTGTTGCAGTATGACTACTACCAGGACGCAAATTAGTTTCAATTACGTTAATTACATTTAAATCTTTATCGTAAAAAAATTCTGTTCGTAGAGCACCGTTTTTGATTTCGAGAACATCTGTTAGTTGTTGTAAAATTGATAGTACTTCGTCTGTTAAGAATTTTGGATCACTAGGGAACAATGCTTCTTCGTAATAGAAATAAGGTAATCTTTCTTGCTCTAATTTGCTTTTTTGATCTCTAGCATAATGTGTGTAAGGTTTAATTATACCGTCTTGTACATAACAGTTTACACCACTAAAATAATCAGCATCTGTATATTGTTGAACTAGATAATAATCATATTTCTTATCTAAATTCCATCCATTTGAACGATCTTGATCATCCATGAATGATTTTAATTCAGCTGCATTATGTATTTGTTTAATTCCGTTGCTTCCTGCCCCGTAGTTAGGTTTTACAATACAGGGATACTCCAATGTTGATAAGTCTTTAATTTCGTCATATCGATAGGACCAGTCTGGTCTAGGCAAATTTTGATTTTCTAATAATTTATGCCATGCTTCTTTACTTGCACAGTGTGTTGCAGCAACTTCTCCAATGCCCTTAAATCCCATACGAGTGTTTACACATGCCATAGCCATGCTAGCATCGTTAGTACATGGGTGTGTAACAGTCATACTAGCGCCACTAGTTTTTGCAAGATTTACTAATGCATCGATATCCATATAACTTATAATATGAAATTCGTCTATCATGTCTTTTACTGTGTCGTAATAGTATTTGCTAGTAATATCCATAGGATGTGTTGCTACTATTTTATATCCAAGTGCTTGTGCTTCTCGCATATAAAGATAACTATCATCAAAAACACCAATGTGTAATGCTACTTTATCCGCCATAAATATCTCTTATATCTTTGCCTGTAATTTTTTTATATCGTTCTACTAGAAATGTTGGTGAGTCTAACGCAAATTTGTAACCTAAATCTCTGCAATGATTGCGTAATCTAAACCATCTTTCAATTCTTACTTTTTGTGTGTTATCACCGATTTCCCATGCTCCTACATCGTCATAGTCTACACCCATTTCTTGAAACTGATCGAATAGCGGCGTGCCTGGATAGATTCGCATAGTTGCTCCGAGACTGACTTGAAAAACTGTTCCATCTTTTGCATACTTGGCATTTCGAGTAAACATGTCCATAGTTTCTTGAAATTCTTCCTCGCCTTCGCCCGGGTATCCAATTAGCATCATCATTACAGTATCGATGCCGTTTTTAGAACATTGTTCCAAAGTGTAGTCAATATCAACAGCTCTAGCACCCTTTTTCATTGCATTAAGAACTTTTTGACTGCCGCTCTCGATACCTAACAGCATTCTAGTACATCCGCTCTTTGATAACTTTTCGTATATTTCTGGACCTTGCGAATTAGGAGGTCTCACAATAAATTGTCCTCCCCATTTTACACCATCTAAATTTTCTTCAATGAGTGTGTCCATCATTGCATCCATTTGGGGAATATTACCGTTTAGTAAACTATCTGTAAAATAAAACTCTTTTATTCCTGGATGCGTCTTAACTTGATGTATAATTTCTTTTGCAATAGTTACTCCGCTTTTACTAGTAAAAGATGGCCAGCGTTTGCCTACATCACAAAACTTACAACGTCTAATACACCCTCTACTTCCAGTTAAGTATAACAGATCTGTTCCTTTTGGATCTTCAAATGGATCTCTAAACAAATGACTATATTGTGACAAGTCATAATCTGTATAATCAGCAAACGGAAGTGAATCTAACTCTTTCATCTGTATAGGAAACTTTCCGTTTATTCCTGGATAGTCTGTATTTCCGTTAAGCAGATGTAGTATAGGATTTTCTCCTTCTGCTTCCACATATGCATAAATTCTATCTTGTTTAAGATTAGTAGGCCCGTAATCAGGTGATGCACCCGGTCCTCCTAATATAACTTTAACTTCGGGCAATCTAATAAGTATTTCGTCTAAGAACAAGTCACACATTACAAGTTGCCAATGACTTAATAATGTTATACCAACAAACTTTGGATTATAACCTGCAATTTTCTCTACAGCCTGTTCTACTAACGGAACAAATATATGTTTAACTTTTTCAAAATATTTCTTGTTAATTAGTGTTTGGTCGTTGTCTAGCCAAAGATGAGCATATTCGTCTTTTACAATATTCCAAAATTCTACATTAAAGTCAATACATTTACTAGTATAACCATGTTCTTCGACAACTGCCTTTAGTGCTGCTGGCCCAATAAGAGGGCTTTGTACTTCAAATTTTGGAATACTAATAAAAACAATATCTTTATTCATAAGTTCGATTTACCCTTCCTAAGTATATGAGAACAGCATATACTATAGTAGTTATCACACTTACTGATAAGACACTTGGACTAATGATGTCAGTAACATAACTCCACATAATAATTGGAAGAGTTTGAGTACTATGATCTAATAACAACAACGCTACAATAAACTCGTCAAAACTAGTAATAAACGCAAGAGAACATCCTGCAAGCAATCCGGGCAACATAACTGGAAGTTGTATATCTTTTAATATTTGAAAACTATTTGCACCGCATAGTCTAGCACTTTTTGCAATATTTTCATCATAGTTATTTAGACTACTTAGCGTCATTAAAATTACATAAGGAACACATAAAACAGTATGTGCTATAATAAGATTGATAAAACTGTTAGTAAACCCTATATCATTAAAAAAGAAAATCCAGCCAAGGCCAATAATGATACTCGGTATTACAATAGGACTGATTATTACACTTAGAACTATTCCGTTTCTATATTGGTTCAACCACAACGCCGCAGGAACAGATAGTAGTATACAACTAATAACAGTATATGCTCCTACTTGAAAACTAGTTACAATACTTTTATACCACATAGGATCTGTAAATAATTGGTTATACCATTTCAAGCTGAACTCAAAATCAGAAATTTTAAAATAGTTTCCACCGTCAACGCTAAACAAAATAATAACCAACATAGGCATTAACAAATATAAGAACATGCCATAAGCAAATAATCTAAGCACGGGCGTCTCCTTTAAAGTTAATACGATAATAAACATAAAACAACATTAAACTAGTTGATAGCATAATAACTGTTAGCGCACTTGCTAGGCCCCAGTTTAATGTATATTGAACTTGTCTAATTATTTGTTCTGTAACAAACAGGCCTTTACTTCCACCTAACAGACTTGGAGTAATATAGTATCCAGTAACACTCATAAATGTTAGTATGGTGCTGTTTGCAATACCTTTGATTGTTTGCGGCAAATACACATATCTAAATGTTTGAAATTTATTAGCACCTGAAATTGTACTTACTTTAATTAAATCGTTATTAACATTTTTCATAGCAAGATATATAGGTAATACACTTAGTGGCAGTGCGATATATACACTGCCTATATAAATTGCTGTAATTGTATTCATAAGATCGAAAGGTTGTAACAATAATATCCAACTAACTGTACGACTTAAGAAGCTACTAAACAGCGGAATCAACACAACAAATAGTGCAATCTTAGCTGCTTTGCCTTTTAGTTTAGTAAGATAATATGCAAGAGGATACGCTACTACTAAGCAAATGGCTGTAATAATTGCACTAAGAAGATATGTCCTTCCTATAACTTTTAAGTATAAGTCGTTAAATGCACGTTTAAAATTAGCAAATGTATAAGGCTTTACTTCTTGTTCTATTACACTCCAAAATGCAGGGTCTTGCCATCCAGGGTGTTCTAAACCTTTTCTAAACATACTTCGTGTTTTGTGATAGTGATGATTAAGGTAGGTGATAGATCTACGACTGTCCTCACGGGCTAAGTCACTTTTTATAGCTTCAGTCCGGTCTCCGCCGTTAACTACGTAGTCGGTTATGTTTGGAAGATAACGTTCAACAGTTGTGTTGTAAACACTATTTTTAAGAATTTCACCTAGTGGAAGGAGAAAGAACACTGCTAGAAAAAATACTAGCGGTATAATCTTTCCATGTTTCGCAAACAAATTCATTTACAAAATCACTCCTAGGATTATCAAGAATTTCTGTAGGACTGCCTACTTGCTCTACTTTTCCTTGATTCATAATAACAATAGTGTCGCACATATTAAATGCTTCAGTGAAGTCGTGTGTGACGTACACTACTGTTGTATTTTTAAGTAGCTGTTTAATATCTTTTTGTAATTTAATTCTTAGCTTTAAGTCTAGCGATGCTAAAGGTTCGTCCATTAGTATAACATCTGGATTATATACTAATGCCCTTGCAATTGCAACTCGCTGTTGTTGCCCACCGCTTAATTGTTTAGGATATTTATCAGCATGTTCTTCCATTCCTATAACATTTAAAATATTAGATACAGCGGATGTATTCTTGCCTTTTACTCTCAATGGATATGCTATATTTTCATAAGCAGTCATATTAGGAAATAAACTAAAGTTTTGAAACACCATTCCTAGTGGTCTTTTATTACTACTTAGGCTAGTAATATCCAAACCGTTAACTATTACTTGTCCACAGTCTGGTGTTTCAAACCCTGTAATGCAATTAAGTAGGGTACTTTTGCCGCTGCCACTAGGTCCTAGAACAGCGACATTCGATCCAGAAGAAACATTAAAAGTTACATCATCGAGAACTTTATCTCGAAATGTTTTGCTAATGTTCTTTATTTCTAGCATTAGTCTAAGAGCCAGGCTTCCCAGCGTTCATTGATGCGTTCGCCATTGTCAGCCCACCATGCGCCGTCACGTGGAATGCTACCAGTATAGTTATTAGGGTTAGTAACCATTTCGGCTTCCATGTCTGATCCAGTGTCTACCGAAGTCCAGTTGCCTGAATTTAAATCAATTGAACTCTTACGTGTAGGCGAGTAAGGAATAATACGACTAATTAGTGCTAGTGTTTCTGTACTAGTAGCATGTTGCAAAAACGCCTTTACTTCAGGAGTCATTTGTCCTTTTGCTACTACCCAAGGAGAAACTGTATAAATTTGTGCATCCCAAATTTGCTCAATGCTTTGTCCGTCTACGTTCTTGGCTTTCCAAAAACGTCCATTATAGCTTGCTAAAATTTGTACTTGTCCTGCACTCAATTGTTGAATACCAGCGGCTGCTTTGTCCCACCATACAATATGATCTTTAATAGTATCTAACTTAGCAAATGCACGATCGAGTCCTTCGTCAGTTGCTAGTACATCACGTACAATGTTTCGATCCACTCCATCGGCAATCAGTGCCCATTCTAAGTTATTGTAAGGACGGCGTTGTAATCCTCGCTTTCCTGGAAACTGTTCAACATCAAATACATCGTAAATTGTTTGTGGTGCGTTGTTAGCGTATGTTTCTGGATCGTATCCAAACTGAATACTGTATACTGCCTGTGGTGCCACACAATCTTTTAGCATACCAGGAAGAAAGTCCTCACTAGGTAGTGTACCGTCTGGTGCAGGCAGCAACACATCGTCGTGATTAAAGTTTTCTACTAAACCGTCTTCGCATGCAATAGCAAGTGCTTCCTGAGGAATATCAATTACATCATATGTAATGTTTCCTGTTTCAATTTGTGTACGCAATGCTGCTAGTGCAGAGTGTGCATTTTTGATAACGTTTACAGTTACATCTGGATTCTGCTCAATAAACGGATCAATTGCTGCTCTTTGTTGTGCTTCGCCCCATGCACCGCCATAATTTACAATATTTACAGTACTGTCAGCATATGCTGAACTTGCAACAAGTGCTAGAACTGTCATAAAGGTATATTTCATTTCATCTCCTGTAAGTCTTACTATAGTAATTATCTACGTATATAACTTAGATATTTACTTCTGACATACTAATAATAATACTACAATCAGCTCTAGTAGTCAACTGTTTTATCGAGCATATATAATATACAATGTCATATAAAGTAACACATAATCACCATCTTAGCGTTCGCAAAACAACAGATTATATTGTAAAATTAGGTCGTTGTGAGAACATGCCTATGGATTTTAAATCTGAAGCATTACGAGCTGCTAAGTTAATAGCAAAAGAATCTAATAATATATGGATTAGTTACAGCGGCGGTATAGACAGTGAGTTTATTATTCAAGTGTTTCTTGAAGCAGGCATCCAATTTAGAGTTGCCACAATTGTTATGAAAGACGGATCTAACGATTACGATCTACAGCACAGTAGAAATTTTTGTAAACGTATGGGTATCAAGCTACACGAATTTGAAATTGATTTAGAAGAGTTTTATAAAAATGATCTAGAAACATATGCTGTTGCAACTAATTGTATTAGTCCACAGTTTCCGGTGCATATGTGGTTATGGGATCAACTAGATGGATTTATAGTTGCAGGCCACGGTGATCCAATCTTTAAACGTAAAGATTCTAGATGGTATCTTCAAATTCAAAAAAAAGAAGACAGCGTATTTAGATATGCTCAGTGGAGAAATAGAAACATGGCTCCGGGATTTTACGTATATACTCCGGAACTTCTACTAAGTTTTATGCTAGAAAAAGAAGTAAGTAATATGTTTATTGCTCCTAAGTTAGCAGGGTTAAGAGATATTGCACAAGTCAAACATCTGGTTTATTCTAAATATTACGATATGGTCGAAAGAGAAAAAAGAACTGGCTTTGAGTTAGTAGATAACTTAAACAATGAATATAAAATACATTTAGAAAATACAATACCCGGACATGGCGTATTTCTACAATCAGTAGAAGACCTATTACATAGAATTTGGCCTAAACTATGATTATTAAACAAGTAGATTTTGAAACAGTGTTACCTGCGTGGGAAAACAATCTTTGGCCTAATCGCAAAGATCCTATTAAACCTACAAATAATATTTGTTATCTAGGTGGAAGAGATAAAGATATTAATAATCAAACACCTGTATTTTTTGCCGTGTACGATAATAAAACTATAGTAGGTGTAAACAGCGGCTTTCCTACACTACACGGAGGATTTCGTAGTAGAGGTATTTGGGTTGATCCGGCATATAGAGAAAAAGGTGTTGGGGCAATGTTGCTAAATGCTGTAATTGATTATGCTCGAGAGAATGAATATTCTTATGCATGGAGTATGCCAAGACAAAGTGCTCTATCAGCATATACTAATGTAGGCTTTGAGCAAACAAGCGATTTTTTTGACGAAGGCGTAGAGTTTGGTCCTAACTGTTTTGTAAGGATTGATCTATGACTGATGTAGTTTTAGTTACTTTACCTAAAATGGAAATTAGAGCACCCTTAATTGGCCCGGCTGCTCTTAAAAGTATATGCGAAGCAGATGGGTACTCTGTACATTGCGTTGACTTTAATATCGAACTATATCATCAATTGCGAACACAAGTTCCTGAATGGTGGATTTATAATGATCAAACATTTATGCAAGACGATTTATTTGACGAAGCATGGACTACTATATTAGAACCTATAGTTCACAGCTGGTGTAAAAAACTACAAGACCTAAATCCTAAAGTAATTGGTGTTACAGTATTAAGCATGTGGACCGAACGTATCTGTAATAAGTTTTTGCAAACACTAGAATTATATTGTCCAGATACCCGTGTAGTATTAGGGGGACCGGGAACACAGCCAGCATATGGTCCAAAGATGCTAGAAGCAAAAAAAATTGATGCATACATTACAGGCGAAGGCGAAGTTAGTTTTTTAGAATATCTTAGAGGCAACAAATATTATCCTGGAATAAATGGCAATCCTGCTGAACAGATTGGAGATATGAATACATTACCGTTTCCTGACTATAGTGATTTTGATTTATCAAAATATAGCAGCACTTGGTGGGAACCTCACAAAGAGCCAACAGGGTGTAAATGGTTGTATATTACAGGCACTCGGGGGTGTATTAAGCGATGCACTTTTTGTAATGTAGGATCAATATGGCCAAAGTTTGTTAGCAAAACAGGTGAAACTATTGCTAAAGAAATAAAACATTATATGGATACTACAGGAGTAACTCACTATTATTTTACTGACAGTTTACTCAATGGTAATGTAAAGAATCTAGAAGAAATGGTAGACGCTATTATTTCTTTAGGTATTAAGCCTACTATAAAAGGACAATGGATTGCTCGTGGTAAAGATTTAATTAATAGTGAGCTATGGAAAAAGATGGGCAGAGCAGGTTTCAAACAACTCTTAGTGGGTATCGAAAGTGGAAGTTATAAAACACGCAACGAAATGAAAAAGGGTGTTAGAGAAGAAGATATAGAATATACATTTGAACAAGCAAGCAAAAACAAAATTAGATGTATACCGTTGCTTATGGTAGGATATCCAACAGAGACAGCAGAAGATTTTGAGGAAAATATTAAATTTTGGACTAGGTATAAAAAATATAATGACAATGGTACTATTCTAAAACCTAGTGTGATGGCAACGAATATTTTACCAGACACTCCTCTACATCATAAATTTACCGGAAACGGACTAGAGTATGACGATTTAGGTAACTGGGTATATAAAGACAACACTATGAAAGTTCGAATCGAACGCTGGTTTAGATATCGAGACGAGGCACATCGCTTAGGTTATGAACTTACTTTAGATACTCCTAAACATCTCATAAGAGAATACAAGCGTATTACTGGAATAGATCTTAGTGAAGAATACAAACTCAAAGATACAGAAGAAATATGGAATGATTGATACATATTTAATAAAGGATTAAACAATATGATAAACACACTTTATAAAGTACCAATTTGGATACAAGACAATACATTGCCGCAAGATAAATTAGATATGCTAGAACAAGCATGCTACGACAAGTGTCAACCATTGTCAGATTATCCAGATGAATTTAATCCTGATATTTTTAAATTTTCTCGTTCTAACAAAATAAATGTTCATACGGAGCCTGAATTTAAAGAAGTTACTAACTTAATGTTAACAGCCGCAAGAAATATGATGTTAGAAATGAGTTACACACAAGAACAGGCTCAGCGTCTTAGAATTGTTAACAGCTGGTTTGCAATATATAAAAATAAAGATAATCTACCTATGCATACACACCGTGATAGTTTCTTTTCAGGAGCATATTATATTAAAGATGTTACAGATTGTAAATTACGATTTATTCATGACATCTATAGAAATACACCTTACCCAGAAGATTTACATAATGAATGGGGCAAAAATGTTACAGACTTTGATTGTAAAGACGGACGAATTATTATATTTCCTAGTGACTGTATACACGGAATTGATCAGCTTAATAGTAATAAGCCCGATAATGAACCTATTAAAGTTATGTTATCGTATAATTTTAATTTTTAAACACAGGCAACAATATGAATTCGATCCTCAAAACTTCCGTTTAATGCTAGGTGCTTTAATCTAGTATCTAACCAATATAAATGACCTACTGATTCCATTCTTAATATTTCTTCGTCTACTATAAACATACAATTATTATTTGTAGTTACAGGAATATGCATTCGCGGGGTTGGATCTGTGTGATATGAATAACATTCTTTAGAGCGCAGTGTCATTACTCTAGTTCTATATAAATTATTTTCTTTAATAATACTATTAATATATGGTATATCGTAGTAACATTCGGTAATATCTGTTTCTTCAAAATGTGTTTTAGCAGTTCTTTCTTTGTTTATAGGATCAAACACATCAAAATCACCTCTCCATGTTTGTAGATTATTGTTAGAATTTATAGCGTAGTTAATACTTTCTAATTCACTAATAATCTTTTCAACATCATATTTTTTGCCTGTTTTTATAAATTTATTCACGTACCTTTTCCCTTCGGACATACAGTTAATTCTTTTACTCTATACGGCTGGTCCAATACCCATTCAATTATACCTACTACATATTCTAAATCCATTTTAGGAGTGTCAATGTCTGCTACTCGTTCGGTATCAAAAAAACCAAAATTTAAACATGTAGTATCGTAATAATTATCAAAAAGTTGGCTGTTTGCATCACGCAGAGCTTTCTTTTCTACGCCATATCTATATGTTTTTTTTCCTGGATGATAAATCCAGTCACTTGCTGAACTTCCTATATTAATTACTTTTTTGTTTTTTTCTATTGCTTTGTAGAGTAATTTTACTTGAGAAAATTCGTCATGCTTACAGTTAATAAACACATCGCATTCGTCTAACGATTCGCAATTGCCGTATTTTTCTTCAAGAACTTTTCCTAGACCTCGTCTTGTTCCTGTGATATAAAATTTCATTAGTAAGTTCCTTGGCTATAACACTATTATAAGTATATATACACTTATATTAGAAAGGACATATATTATGGCATGGGGCTATCATTTATTAGTGGACTGTAAGCAAGGCGACATTCCTAGTATTACTAGCAAAGAAAATGTATCTACTTTTGTTAGGAAATTAGTAAAAGGAATTGACATGGTAGCATACGGTGATTTAATGATTGAACGCTTTGCTACACATGATCCTGATAAAGCCGGTATTAGTTTTTGTCAAATGATTGAAACGTCAAACATTACAGGACATTTCGTCGAACTTAATGGAAACTTTTATATTGATGTTTTTAGTTGTAAACCTTATGATACTCATACAGTGCTGGATTTAATACAAGAATATTTTAATCCAGCATCTGTTAGCACAACTTTTATTAATAGAGATTAAGCAACTAAGTTGACCCAAGCGCCGTTTTCGTAGCCTTGGAATTTATTGTCAGTTGTATTATAGATAACCATGCCATTGGCAGCAGTTAATGCATCTCTTTCAGTAGTAGTTAAGCTACCAAACTGTACAAATCCTGTAAAAGAACCGTTTCCTCTAATGTCTAGTTCATTTTGAGGAAAGTATGTACCATAAGCAATACCTTCGTATGTAATTGTAGTAGTAGTTTCTTGTACCCAGTTACCTGGATTTCCAGTAGCAAAGTCGTTTTGTATAAACAAACCATATCTACCACCGACAAGTTTTAATCCTTGTCCTTTTAGACCAGTAGTTGTTCTACCAGAAAAAATAACTTCCCCATATGACTGATCTAAGTCGCCCATGTTGTCATACACAAGTTCTACTATAGCTCTATTACCATCCTCGCTGTAGAGTGTTTTACTTCCACTCATATTAGGAGCATGCAATGTACCGTTAATAGCATCTAATAAAAGACTAGAATCATCAGCAAACACACTACCTTCAATATCACCGACAACATTTCCAAAGTGAGATCCTGTCGTATTACCGATTACGCTACCAGTAACACTACCAGTTACATCACCTATTAAGTCGCCTACAATATTACCAGAACTTATAACTGACGTAGTATTAACAGGCCCAAGTATTTGTCCATTGATTGCATCTACTAACAATGTAGAATCGTCAGCGTAAATATTACCACGTAAGTCTAGTGCAGGATTGTCAGTAGGAGCCCAATTTGAACCATTATAAACAAGGATTTGATCTTTCTGCGGTGCTAATGCTTGCACATTGCCTAAATCTTCTAAATCTTGCGTAGATACTGAAACTGGAACACCGCCTACTGTTGCTCCATCGCCTACAAAAACTTCTTTAGAATCCGTAGTGTAAACGAGTTCACCTTCTGCAGGAGTAAATCCCGGACTGTCTTGTAATGCAGTCTTAGTTCCTCGTTTAATTCTTAACGTACCCATTTAATGCTCCTAAATCGTTGTTATATGTATTTATGCCATAATCAGAAATATCATCTTCTTTTTTTAGTAGGATTTTTTAAAAAGGCTCTAGTTTTTTTAATAACATCTTTTTTAACTTTCTGCGTATTCAAACGAAAATCAACATGGAGAATTTCATCTCCATACTCATCAAATAACCCAGCTACAGTTTCGTCAAGATTTGCACCTGTTTCTTTTTTGGCATTACAATCTATTTCCCATACAGTACCTTCTTTAAATTCTATTCGAATCGTACTAAGATAGTTAATGGGAATAGTGTGTATATCAATGTCTTTAAAGACTTCGGGCCAATGTTTAATTACATCCTCAGGAAGTCTTTTATTCACTTTTGACTTTCTTTTTTGTAGGGACTAATTCTTCTGCCTGCTTTCTTAACGCTTGTGCTTCTTTAAACAATCTGTCAGCTTGTGATCTATAACTTGCAGCTAAGTCGTCGTCTGAAAGAACTCCGTCTGTCGGCGCTTGTAAGTTTGCAGCTTGCGATTCTGCCACTACAGGAGAGGGTTTGCTAGGCATCTCATTAACAGATCCCGCTTCTTGAATAGTAGTACCTTCGGGAAGTTCGTTAGGATCCTTAAGTGCTAAGTCGGCTATTGTTACACCACGCTGGTCTGCAATAATTTTATTAAGTTCATCAAGACCGATACTAGTTGTTGTGTTAGGAGTCATTTCGATTTGACTCATTGGAATCTTTTGTAACTTTCCAGTTGCATGGAAACGTGCAAGCATATTAGCGCCATCACTTAATTGTGAGCGTGACATCACTTCTACAAACTCAAATGCACTCTGTCCTGCATTGCTTTCAACAGTTCTAATTACGGTATCATGATCAGAATCTGATAAACTAGCTGTGTCAATTACAAGTGCGTTAGTTGGAGGATTTTCACCGGGGATAACTCGGTAAGCAACAATAACTTTACGTTGATTTGCTTTAAGTCTTCCTACATGTTTAATTTCGCTCATTACTTGTCTCCTTGTGCCTCGTCGGCTTGGGCCTTAGCTTCTTCTTCCGCTTTTTGTACAGTCTGCAAGAAAGTATCAAGTTTGTTAAACGTTTTACCAACTGCTTCTAGCTCATTAGCTTTGAATGCACCCCGCTGAGATGCAACATCAATAATAGATCTTAATACACCAAGATCTTGTACAGTAAGCTCAACTGCTGTTTGAGTTGTTTCTGCTTCCTGAGTTGCTGTTTCTGTAGACATATTAATACTCCTTCTAGTTATATATGTACTTAATATTTATTTATATTTTAGGAAAGGACATGCAAGAACGAAATAGGAAAGCTCTTTTGGATCTTCAAATCCGACTCTTACAATGTTATCTATTTTATTTTCGCTAGTAACTCCTACGCTTTTACTAAGAAAATATCTTTTTTTAAGATTAGCTTCTATCCATTTTTCTAATGCTTTTTCTATATTATATGTGTAAGCTAAGTCAATAGTTTCAAGGTGGGGAGGCTGATGAGAAAGCCTCCTTATCTTAAATAAATTTTCTGGTGTAGTAGCAGACTTAATTGACATGTTCGTCGTACAGTGCCGTTTGTCCAAATGGTGCCTGAATGTTCTTGTCGTGGTGAGAGTGAATAACAAATACTGTATCACAGTAGTCCTCGTCGCCCCAGCTGTTCCAAGCATAACCATCTGTAAACATAATAAACTTCTTAGGAACAATGTTATTTTCTTTCATGTAATCCCAGTTACACATAAAGTCAGTACCACCGCCACCTACAATTTCGTAGTCTAGCAAGTCATCTCCTCCGTCTGCACTAAAGTCTTGCTCATTATATACCTTAGTGTCAAAACACCACAATTTAATATTGTAGTCTTTATACTCTTCCATAATACCTTTGATTTCGCTAAGAAAGTCCTGAGCTTGATCATTACCAATTGACCCGCTCATATCAAGAGATACAGCAATATCAATTGTCTCTGAGAAATTCATACCAGGTAGTACTGCACCAGTATGCCAACCTTTACGTGACGGACGTTGAAACGTAAAGTCGTTTCGAATAGTGCTCTGGATTTGTTGACGTAACAGTTCACGCCAGTTCATCTTAGGCTCTGTAAGCTCTTTAATCATCCTAGCAACTTCGCCTGGAATATTTCCTGCTCCGGCACTTTGCGCTGCACTAAGCATGTTCTCTTTGATCTCGTCTTTGATCTGCTTCATTTCTTCTTCAGAGAACTTAGGCCTACGCTTGCTTACATCGTTGCCGTTACTGTCTTCGCCTTCTGCATCACCTTCACTGTCATTGTCGTCTTCGCCTTCACCGTCAAGGTGTTCATCTAGCATTTCGCCTAACTTTTCTAAGAACTCTTCGCCGTTTTTTTCAGCTTGCTCGAATAAGTCATCATACACTTCTTCCGAACTCCAGCCGTCGTATTTAAAGTCTTGGAAACAGTCTACAATCTTAGGAGTTTCGCCGATGCGATCACGTACTAGAGTATTGTTTACAATATAGTCAGCTGCAATATTATACAGCATGGGATTACGTTCTTCACGTCGCCCTAAGTGATCAAACACCATGTGTAGAATTTCGTGTGCAACAACAAACTCGATCTCCTTGTTTGACATTGCATTAAAGAATTGTGTGTTATAATATAAGTTACGTCCGTCTACAGCGGCTGTCGGAAGCCAGTCATCAGCCGCTAGTACACGCAATCGTGTTGCCATATTACCAAAGAATGGATGACGTAGTAGCAAGCCGACTCGTGCAATAATAATACGATCGTATACTTCTACACGCATTTTTTCTAATTCTTCTTGCGTGATATCCGGGTCGGGTGTCCAGTTTTTAAGTTTACTTGCTGTATCTTTAGCCGCCATATTGCACCTTATTTGTTAATTTCTATAGTATAACTATAACAGTATTTACAGAGTAAGTCAAGAGATTAAGGGGCATTATGCCCCTTAGTTATGCACTTTGTGCTGCTTGGATATACTTGCCAAACCGCTCGTGGAATTCATCAAAACATTCAATGGAGTCCGGATCAATAGGCAATGAGTATTGCGTAAGAGCAAGTTTAATGCCCATCACTACAAGCTCTGTATCAAAATTGTCCATAGCAAAACGCAAGAAGTTATTTACTTTGTTATCAAACTTCTTGTCATCTTTATCACAAGCATCTTTTAACTCGTAGCATAGCGATACTGTCAACGAGTACAATGCACTAATTTCTTTAGTCTTAATATCTTTGACTTTGCCGTTTAAAATATCTGTTGGATTAGGGAGTTTGCTAGCAACTTTTCGATGTGCCATGAACTTAACAGCAAGTCCTTCGCCAACAGCACCGCTAACAAGATCAGTTGTAGTACTTTCGTCATCGTCGTCCTCTAACAACTCTGATACAAAAGACCACGAACGAGGCGTTGCAAAGCTACGACTTGGACTCTTAGGATCAAAATCATACAAGTCTTTCTTACTAAACTGAAGAAAACCTACAACATCTTTGTGAATACTGTTTTTAACAGCCCATTCAAACCAATCATCGAAACTAACTTCCATTTCCAAGTGTACAAAGCGATTAGCCAACGGAGCAGGCATACGATATGTAACACCTTTGTCAGCTTCTCTGTTACCTGCGGCAACAATAAGCACATTGTCTGGTAACTCGTATGTACCAACTTTGCGATTAAGAATAAGCTGATATGCCGCCGCCTGTACAGCAGGAGCCGCTGAGTTCATTTCGTCTAAGAACAATACAATGTTGTCGTACTTAGCAGCCATTTCTGCACTAGGCAGTTCACTTGGCGCAGCCCAAACCATAGTACTTGAGTTGCTATCAAAGTAAGGAATACCTTTAATGTCTGTAGGCTCCCATAAACTCAAACGAATATCAATTAACAAACTGTTTTCAAGACTTTTTGTAATCTGATCAACAATTTCAGACTTACCAATACCCGGAGCACCCCAAAGAAACAGCGGACGCTTCTTTTTAAAAGCTCGGACAATACTCTTTTTTGCATTATTAGGACTTACAGTACGTAGTGCAATATTTTCCATTATGTATTCCTTGTAGTTTGCTAATGAAAGTTATTTCTAACTATGAATACAGTATAGCACCACAGTATAAAAAGTCAACCTCTTTGTGCGAAAATTTATTCTTCTTCATCTTCTTCATGTCTTGCAATAGCTTTGTTAAGTCCATACTTGCGTAAATCGCCACTAAACAAATGTAATTCCATTGCCTTTTTTTCATCTGTTACAAAGATACTGTGATTGGTCAAATAGTAAGGGCATGTAATAAATTTATCTAAAAAAATAATAGTCTGTGTAGTCATCTTAAAATCTTTAGGAAAAGGAACTTCGTAGGTTTGTAAGTCCAAATTATCTGTGATAAATTCAAATCCTTGATCAGTTAACCTAAGACCGCCTTCGGATTTTTCTCTAGTATTTTGCCACCATACTGGCAAGTATTGTTTTAGTGTAGAGTTACTAACAGCAATGTTTGATTGTTTAAGAAAGATCTTGGTATAGGTCTCTTTCCAGTTCATTCTTCTCTCACAACTTCCCCGTCAGTTAATTTGTACACAGCAAATTCATCTGACTTAAATGTTTCGTTTAATTTTTTTGCTAAGTTGTGAGCATGTCCTGGATTACTAAAACTTACTTTTTTATATTTAGGTCCGGGATAGTTTGTAAGAGCGTTAGATGTTTTTAAATTAAAAGGCTTTCCTTGATAGAATACAGCCCATATTGCATCTGCTAGTAATACTTGCTCTGATTTGTATGTTGATTTGTCGATATTTTCTAAAATAATCGTTGGTTTTGGACGACTCATATACGTAATTCCTTTAAGTTAACTACGTATATATTTATCTTTTTTAGCTAAAAACTGCTAAGTTATTTCCACCCAGAGCCGCCGTCCATGCTAATAGTGACCACTTCTTCACTATTGGATTTGTTATCAACAATTAATTTTTCTAGACGTCCTTGCTGATTTGCCATTACTGTAGACAGTGCATACACAAGTGCTTTTGCCTGTGATAAAGGAAGTTTAACTTCTTTTTGATTGCTAGAGTCGGCTGTTTTTACAATTTGTATAAATTGTTGAATTGGAATAGTATTAATCGGTTCGTTTGTTTGCATTGCTCAACTCCTGACGCATAGTAAAGTCTGTCTTGAAAGGGCCTTTATGGTCATATTTCTCAAGTGTTGCTAACTTGGGGCAAAAACTTCTTACCCAACCTTTATCAAATTTAATAATATAATATCCTGCACAGTATAAACTCTTAGATTTTTTGCTCTTTGTAAAAAGAGGCAACTTTTTTTGTACATTATACATAACATTATACGGTGTAGAAGAAGTAGCAAATCCGTGAATATTTTTTTCTCGATCGCTGTCGTCAGAAATACTAGTTTTATCCCAGTTAACATCTCCTATAAACGATCTAAAAGACTTTGTATCATTAAAATACTCAGTACCGGATGAACAATGATACATGTATCTTTTGTCTTCTTCTTTCGAGAGCGTACCGATTCGTTCTCCGTCTGATTCAATAATCCAAAATTTATTTTTTAAAATTGGCTTTGCATTAATCATTATATCTCCTTAGGATATTTTGCATTAAGTGCCTCAGCATAAGGCTGTATATTATCTGAAATTCTTTGCATGTCATGTTTAGCACAAAATTTCATTAGGCGCAATCCTACTTGTGATACTTCCTTAGGTTTTGCACGTTCTGCAATAGTGTTATTAATTATCTCTCTAATGTCATCAGGTTGTGCTGTAAGGTCACAAAGTGTTACATTGCGTGTGTAATCATCTAACACACGATGTTCGACACCTTCGTGATCAATCCAACGCTGCAGCATCATGTTATTCCAGTTGTAACCTTTTGTGCCTTTGTCTTCAAACGCTTCGATAAGACCAACTTTATTCTTAGTACCTTTCTTGCGTACACCAGGATAAGCACTGAACACATTATCACTAGTGTCGCCACGCATACACTTTTCAAACAACATAAACGCAGGATCAGGTGCAGGCTTAGGTTCTTTAGTTTTCTTGTCAATTACTTCTGAACCGTCATCGTTAAAGTAACCTTCGTGTGTGATAGTTACATTACTAACACCGTTGTATTGTTTTACATTAGGTGCTACTAGCTGTGCAAAGTCGCCGTCTGTTGAAATAATAACATGATTGTCATTAGGGTGCGACTGTACCCAGCCTGCAATCAAATCATCTGCTTCTAACTGTTTGTGCTGTAGTACAGTACAATTAGTTTTTTCACTTACAAAGTCTTTAAACTCATCAAATGTCTGCCAAAAGATTTCGTCTTCTTCTTGTTCGCGTTGTGTAAGTGCATCTCGTGCTACTTGTCGATTGCGTTTGTAGGGTTCGTAATAGTCTTTACGCCAACTACGACCTTCTAAACAAAACACAACATGAGTGCCATTAAAGTCTGTCCACGCTTTTTTAATACTGTTAAGAGTAATATGAAAAGCCATACCTACTTTAGTATCAATGTCGCCACGCACAACATGTCGAGCTCTAAAAAAAGTGTTAGCTGTGTCTATTAAGATATAAGTATTCATTCGTCCTCACTGACATAAGTCTTCATACTTAATAGTATATTGCCTATGTGTGCTTTTGTCAAATTTAAATAATGGAATGTAACCAAATAGTTTTTTAAATATCATGATACCTCACTCTTGCCGTCGTCTAGTTTATCTGTTTTAATGTAACCTCGACCCCTGTCTGTGTCAAGACCGTCGTCCTCTAGCATCTGTCCAACAATTGTTTTAAACCAAGCATCTACAATTTGTTCTTGACTCTCACCTTGATACCCTACATCCATAAGTTGTTCAATAAACTCATTATTCCAATCAAGTTCAAAGAAGCCGTTACGAATGTTTTCAGGATTAATCTGTGTGTCAAGTACAGCTACCCACGGTTCGCCTGCTTCAGTAGCCGCCGCCTTTTCTGCGTCTAGTGCTTCGCGACGTAGATCTTCTGAAGTCTTTACTTCTTCAGTAGTTTGTTCTTTCTCTTTCTTACCAATTAATCGTTTAAACCATTCACTCATAATCCTGCCTCCCTAGCTCGTTGTTCTAAATCTAAATCGGGTTTTTTAATCGGAGCCTTCATAGCACGTTTGTGTTGCTCATTTTTGTAGTATTCACTTGGCATACCTCTACTATGTTCCCCAGGCATTTCCGAATAAGCTGATGTGGAGTCTTGGCGTAAATCTCCAGCCCCGTTCCATACACGCTTCTGCAACGTCTTTAACATTGAGACTGTACTCTTCCGAACGTCCGCCAAGCGGCATAAGATATACTGGACACTCAATGCCTCGATCACGGTATGCTTGAACAGCTCTAGTGACTTCATCAAAGTCGTCTTCACTAGCGACAACAAACTTGAGATACATGTCGCTACCGTTAACACTATCATACTGACTAGCAACATCAGGCAATATAGCAGTTTCCCAAGGTTCTCCGCTAACACTAAGTTTCGGGGAGCAACTCCAAGTAACTTCAAATCTGTCTTGAGTGTTGAGATACTCGTAGAAATCATCGTGTAACTTTTGTGTAGTGTTTGTTTCAAATGTAACATTTTTTAAATCCTTCATACGTGGATGCTCAAACAGTTCTACGTAAAGTCGTTGCCACGCTAACAACGGCTCACCACCTGTGAGGATAAGATGTACATCTTGTCCATTATCCATTGTCCACTTGCCCTCTGGAGTAAGACTCAGCAAATGTTCAACTACTTCGTCAACTTCTGCCTGACGATTAAAGTGTTTAAACTCAGGATAGATACTAGCATATGTGTCACAGCCTGTGTGGATAATAGGCAAGTCTTCAAACTTTTCTGTGGTCTTGTGTACATCTTTTGCAATTAAATCTGCAACTTCTGCGTTGTATCTTTGTCCTTCTGCGTGTAACTCTGTGCGATTCTTCTTAGTATCAACACCAAAGTTCATACAACGGAAGTTACAACCGAATGTGCGCAGGAATACACTAGGTACTCCTACGAACTTGCCTTCACCTTGCACTGAATAAAACGCTTCACTATAGCGTAGTTTCATCAACAATCTCCCAATAGAACACTTCTTTACCTGTACGTTCTTCTACAGCAGGCAGTGCAATATACTTGTCGGTGACTTCTGTTCTGCCAACATACTGCCAAGTGTGTCCTGCGTTCTGACGCTCTTCTACCATTTCTAAAAATTCAGCATTATCTGCGGCAAACAATGCAATAAATACCATCCAAATCATTATCTTTGTCTCTTCCTTTCTGCTGTAGGTTTGTGTTCAGCTTCCGTAATATGCGAAACTATCATGTTTGCTAACGGAGTCTGTTTATCTCTTTTTTTAGGTTTAAACATTTTAGTTAAAAACTTCATTCTGCAACCTCTTTTATCGGTTAAATCTTACTGTGTATTCACGATTGTTATCCCAAAAAGTAACAGTTGAATGACTGTAAACCCTAACCTGTTCTTCTTCATAGCGTGTTTCACGCTGACATTGTGTTCTAGTGCCACCTTGTGCGTCTGAGTTTTGGTTGCCAATAATGCCACCTAACACTCCGCCAATCTTTGCACCATCTTTGTGGTCAATTTGATGTCCTACTACGCCACCAATGATTGTACCAACAATAGTGTCAGCAGTTTTATCACCACTCACGGCAACATCCTTGCATACTTCGACAGTATACGGACGTTGTTTAATCACAGTTTTGTAGTGGTCCTCTGTAACACCCATTACGTTATTAGAATCAGCAAATGCTACACTTGCTAAGAAACTTGTGCCTACAGCAATTGCCACTGTGTGGAAATATAATTCTTTAAACTTCATGCTTCTTCCTCAATATACCTTAAAAGTTCTTTGTCTTCAACATCACCAGGGATGTCGTTTTTATAAAAAATTCTATAACTGTCGGAACCATATTTGCCAATGCCGCATAAATCGTTGGCATCCTTTTTGTCCCAGTTAATATATTGTAAACTCATTTTCCAAATACGTCTAGCCCTAACATTCTGCATGCCCAATGGCTTCAGCACTTCGGCAATCTCATCAACCGTTGCATACAGCAAATAGCCTGCTGTAGGCCACCGTTCAAAAAACTCTGTGAGCACAGGCTTGGTCTGACGCCTATCAACTTGGTTAAGGCAGATCACACCTACCATGTGTTGCCACTCGCATTCAACCTGTTGTTGCACCATCAAATCATCACGCATCATAGTATAAAATCCTGTACAAATCCTACTACACCTAGTAATAGAGCACAAACGATCAATCCTTTTGCCATATATACAGCAACAATATCTAAATCATTCATCGTGGAGCAAACTCCTGTTGTAGTTTAATGTTGTCAAAGAACTCTTTCTTTGTGCCTGCATCATCTTTAAAAGCACCTTTTAGCACACTGGTCTGTGTAAGACTGCTATGTGCCATAATGCCTCTGTTTTCGCAACAACCGTGTGTTGCTTGAATGTACACACCTAAGTGTTCAGCACCAGTTGCATATGCAATCTCACGTGCAATGTCATTTGCAAGTTCTTCTTGCAGTGTGCCACGTCGAGCGCACCACTGTGCAATACGTGTGTACTTGCTAAGTCCAATAAGTTTGTCTGCGGCAATAATACCAATGTACGCTACGCCGGCAACCGGCTGATGGTGGTGACTGCAAACACTGCGCAGTTCGCTACGCACTACTAGCATACCATCATAGCGGTCTTCACTGTCATTAGGAAATGCCGTAGCCTCAGGACGATAATCATAACGTCCAGCCATCAGTTCATTGAAGTACATTTTAGCCAGTCTGCGAGCTGTGCCGTGACTGTTGGGATCAGTTTCTCTGTCAATGACCAGTGCGTCAAGCACTGTTTCAAATGCTTCAGTGGCTTCGTCGATCAGTTGTTCTTTTTCGCCACTCTGTATTATTCGAGCAATGTTATCGCCTGCCCAGTAGCGTTTGTCTGCGGCTTTGCAACGTTGTGCGATTTCTTCATATTTTTTCATTTTTTCTCCGAGTTAAAGACGTGGATGTCTTATTGTTTTATTATATGATATATTTAGGTTTTTGTCAAGTTTTTTATGTAATTAAAATAATCTTTAGCAATTAATTCATGTATTTCTTTAGTATAGTGTTCACCGTCTAGTCTATGTTGATCTGTTTCAATATCTATACCTTTAGAATGCTTTAAAAAACCTTCTGCTGATATTTTTGATTTGATACCTGCTTCAAATTCTCCATACATTTCAATATTTTTTGGAACAAAAACTCTATTATTAATAGTCCATTGATACCATTTTATATTCCTTCTAGAACACATAGTATCAATGGCTAATAGATCTAAACAATAATCTTTATATTGCAAAGGCGAAACTAATTCGTGCCACAATTTAGTATAGATATACTTTTCATGAAACGGCTTCCAATCTGCTTTAACTTCCATGTCATCAAATTCGAAACCTTTAAAGTCTTCGTAATTTTCTGGCCGAACCTGATCAATCATTTCGATATAATTTTCGGTCACTCGATGATCAGTGTATCTATCTACTAAATTGTCTTTTAACTGATCATCATCTAAATATAAGTCAACACCAGTATCTTCCCCGATGTCTAAATGTCGAGAGCAAGAAAGCAAAAATCTATTCCAGTAAGTAGATTGTATAAACACCTCGTCGATGTCATCATAGCGATTAAGAACGGATTTTACCCAGGCAGGGTATTTTCGATTACATCCGCCTGGCTGACTATAAATTACAACTTTTTTATTATGATGTTTTGCATAAATTTCAGCATAGTTATTGTCTTGCCATGCAGATATATTACCATTAACTTCGTAATATCCGTGAGCGTGACTGTCGCCTATGAATAATGTTCTGCCCATTATGACTTAAAGTATTTTTCTACCATTTCCAACATATCATCATATTCTGCAATCTGTTTAACTTCGTGTTCGATTGCTTCGATAATGTCCGAATGTTCTCCAATACCTGCTGGATTGTGCAAGTATACTTCTACATTTGCACGATGTTTTTCAATATGTCCTTTTGCGTGTGACACAAACGCTTCTAGTAATTGTTCTCTCATTGTATTTCCTTTCTAACAACCATCGCCGTATATTATATCAGCAATATCTTCAGTATTTAGACAATCTTTTTTGTAATTTCCTTTTTCTGGAATCACATGTCTTACACCACCTCGTGGATCTTTCATATCATCTTTACGTCTAGGAATAAGATGCACATGTGGATACATCACAGTCTGTCCAGCTTCTTCGCCGATATTCTGGCCGATATTATAAGCATCGCAGTATCCACCTTGTACCCAATCGTATCCCCAAGCATATGCTGCTTTATAGCACTTTGCTAAGGATTCCCAGTCTTGTACTTTAGGAACAAAAAGAACGTGTCCTTCTGTAACGGGATATCCGTCTTTAAATACAGTGTAGTCTCTAGTATCGAGCACTACGTCTGTCCAAGGTACTTCGTTAAATTCCATAATTAAATGCCACCGTAATTCTTTCTTTATCTACCATTTGTTGATCTACCTTATGCCAAAGATAACTGGGGAAAATTAATAATGATCCTGTTTCTACCGCACAGACTAGCGTAGGAGTATTTGACTCGCTTAATTGCGTAACACGACTTCTAGGCCAATTTGATTTTTGATTACCGTTTACTAGTGTGAGTCCAGGATGATCTTGATCTGCCTGTACATAGTAAACACCACTCCATATGTCTGGTAAGTGATTGTGTTCTTCGTGATATGTATATTTTCTATTAATACTAAACCAACTGTCTCCTAAAATTGGCGTGCCAGCTAGGTTAGTCTCTTTATGACATTCCTGCACACAATTTTCAATAAACATTTTTAGATCGTTTAATAAGGGATCGTTTAGAATTTTATGACTCACACCAAACGAAGTATATCCGTTTGCACTGTATTTTACTGGCGACTGATCACTTTTTTTCTCTTGCAAGAAATTCTGGAACCATCTTTTTTTGTAGTTCTTCGGCATTATCATACATTGTACGAAAAACTTGCGTTGGAAATATATATTGCTTCTCAATCATAATTGCCAACATTCTCCCACGGATATACTAACCAAACATCATCTTCGGCTTTGTTAAGTTCGTGAACTGTATAGTCCACTCTGCCATTAAACTCGCTTGCTAAGTTATCTGTTAGTGTAGCAAAGCGAACATTGTTGTGCCAAATCTTTCCCCATTTAGGATCATTAGGCAAGCATGTACTTTGCCAATCTTGCATGATCCAGTTAAACGTAGAACCAGTGTCGTTGATGTCGTCTACAATAAGAATTTTCTTTTCTAATGGACCGCCAGTAATTTTATCTTCATCTTTACTTACATATCCAAATGCATCTTCGGACATCCAACAGTTGCTTTCACTGCCGTGGCCACTGTCGTCTCGCAGGCTTACTTTAAGTGCTTCGCAACGAATGCCAGTCATATTGCTAATAATAGTAGCAGGAACATTACCACCACGGGTAATACCTACAATATAATCAGGACGCCAATTGTCAGCATACATTTGATTAACAATATTCACGCACATTGTTTCTACATCTTGCCAGGTATAATAATGCTTATTGACCATTTTTCTTTTCCTTTAGTTTAGGATGAATTTGTTTGTCATTATAAATGTCGCCAGCCAATGCTTGAATTTGATCTACAAGATGTGTAACACGATCGAAATCATATTCTTCGCCAGGTGCTTTTTTATATTTTTCTCTATGTGCTAACACAGTAAGTTCGTGTATAGCACTGACTTTATCCATTAGTTGTTGAATTGTGTGCTGCATTATATTTTTCCTCTAAGTATGTGTGATTGTCAATCCATTCACCGTCTTTGATAAATCCCCATTCTCTCAGTTTAGGTCCGGGGATAAAAATAGTCCAAGTGTCAACACCAGGCTCAAGATCAATACGATGCAGACTGTGAGCACCAGATATTCTAAAATGTCCAGGCCTTCTCCAAAACACTCCTTTTGGAGTAGTTTCCCAGTAACCGCCACGCAGAATAAGAGCAAAGTAAGGCCAAGGATGATCGTGTAAGTCATCTAAATCTCCTTTGTGAAAGTTGTGCAGAAAGACGTTAAACGGAAACCATTTGCGATCTTTCAAGAACAAATAGTATCGAGTAAGATATGGCTCGTTGCAATAACGATCCATAATCACACGCTTTCTGCCTATGCTGTCTAACCAGTTTAATAAATTAAAACGGAATGTCATCGTCTAGCTCTCCAGCTTGTTTCTTGCCCTTGTAGTCTTGTTTGACCATATCGTATACGCTTTTAAAATTACGCCAAGTTTTTTCCAGTGCTGGATACTCTTTACACATACGTTCAATTTCATCTTTATCGATGAGAGTGCTTTCATACTCCCAAAACGGTTTAGTAAGGGTAATACTCGATACGTCAATAGTGTCACTTAAATCAGTAACAGTAAATGCATCGCCGTGTGTAAAAGTAATATCATCTACAGTATCTATATATGATGTAGTTGTACCATATGTGTCATCTAAGTTGATAGTGATAGTATCATCATTATCCTTTGATTGTGTCATACAGAGCTTCTCCACTAAAAAAAAGTTTGTTTAATTTTTTATTTTGTTTCTCCATCAAAATATAATAATAATTATTATAGTTTTCCATATAGTCTACAATTTGTTTTTTTAGACTTTCTTTATGAGTTTGATATTGATCAAAATTCTTTGTCCATATACTAGGATATTTAAATTCTTGTAGAGCCATTTCTGAGTAGCTCAATCGATCTGGCACCATAGGAATAGCACCCACTAGTGCACCTTCATACCAGCTAATGCCAAGCGTTTCTTGCAAATTAGCTGAAAACACAAGTTTAGCCTCACCTAATAAATTATGATATTCATTTTTAGTAAGTTCTTGCTCTTGACACACAACAAATTCATATTGCGGAAGTTCTTGTTTTAGATCACGAAAAATTTCTATTTGTTTTTCTGGAGCAATACGATGCGGGAATAAGATAAGATCACGTTTTTCCATACCACTGTATGTTACCAAACGGTCCTTTAGATATTCCATAGGCCAGCCAACCTTCTTAATCTTAGAATAATCAATTTGATTTTTATTAAAAATTCTTTTAAAAAGATCTATATGAAATTGTGTAGCAAAGAAATTATCATCATAGCATTCGTACATGCTACGTTCAGCATGCCTTACCCAAGGCTTATCTCCAATCAAACGACCGAGGAAATCATGCGGGTCATAACTACCAGCATGCCAAAGACCGCCAACTCTAATGTCGACCCCAAGTAGTTCAGCCATGTAACGTAACTGTATAACAGTCGGATTCCAAGCATCCGTATATAGGAAATAATCCCCATTTTTAATGTCTCCTTTGCAAAACATTTCACCAATCTGTTCGAGCTGTTTGCTCTTGTACACATTAGTTCCACCGAAGTTAAGGAAAGCCCCAGGCGTAGTTGCCTGAGGCGTTTCCCCGCCACTAATTACAATAACATCTGTATTTGTAGCATGTTGCAATTGTTTAGGAAGATAGTCCTTCCATTGTTTAGTGTAGCGAGTATCAACTGCTTCAATGTCTACAATATAGATTGTCATTAACTTCTCCGATTGTTTTGATAACGACCGTTATTGTTATTGTTATTATTGTTATTATTATGCCGGCGCTTACCTCCGTTACGAAAACGTTGATATGCTTGCCAGGCACGGCTTTTACTATTGTATAGATTTCGCTCGTCCCATTCATATCCGTTATGACCGTAAAGCCACGCGGTTGAACAGAAATATTTAAAACGCTCAAGCTCTTCGAATACTTTATTATAAGCTTCACGATTAAATTGAATTGCCATACTATTATTTTCCTTGTTAATTTTTAGGATAAAAGATTAAACAGCCATTTTCGTTATCTTCAGCTACGCTGATCTCTACAAAGCGGCCGGGATACTTTGTAGAAATTTCTTGATACAAGTCATCTGCGATCATTTCGCAGCTCTTGTGATCTAAATAGAGCACTGGAGTCGAACTGTCGACTTCAGCATAGAGTCTTTCCATCCATCGCTTGAACTGGATGAATTCGA